>Ga0207695_10000336_pt1 | contig 110791 bp, 84 predicted proteins | sample KBSC54metaG_FD_184354 | JGI IMG/M metagenome (GOLD analysis project Ga0207695, IMG submission 184354) | Corn rhizosphere microbial communities from Kellogg Biological Station, Michigan, USA - KBS C5-4 metaG (SPAdes) (version 2) | ecosystem: Host-associated > Plants > Roots > Rhizosphere > Soil... | reverse complement strand
CGGTGGCGGGGCTGGCGGTGGCCATTCCTTCGCTCTTTGCCTACAGTTACATTTCGACGCGGATCAAGGATTCGATCACGGACATGCAGATCTTCATCGACGAGTTCGTGGCGAAGATCGCGGAGATCTATGACGAACCGCAGGGCGAGGAGCACGAGGCGCTCGGCAATCACTAGCTAGCTACCGGAACACTCCATGCAAGCCGGCGACGACAAATCCTACGACGATATCAACGTCACCCCGATGGTGGACCTCTACCTGGTGCTGCTGCTGATCTTCATCATTATGACGACGGCGGGGGTGCAGGGGGTGAAGGTGAACCTGCCGAAGGCGGGGGCGCCGTCGAAAATGGAGGGGCCGAAGATGCAGGCGATCACGGTGGATAACTCGGGCAACATCAAGCTCAACGCCGAGGCGACGACGCTGGCGGACCTGGAAAACAAGCTCAATGCGGTGAAGGCGAAGACGCCGGAATTCCCGGTGGTGGTGCGTGGGGACAGCCAGACGCCGTATCAAACGATCATGGATGTGCTCGATGTCGTCGGGCGCGTGGGCATCAGCAATGTCGGTCTCGCGACCAAACCAAAGGGGCAATGAAGTGACTCAACCTCCGCCAACTATGAGCGAACAACTCGAACAATCAAAGACGGAAGAGAAACCCGCGACTGTTCCCGCGAGCCCGCGCCGTCCGGCCCGGGCCGCTCGCCGTCCTCGTCCGGCGACGCCTGCCCCTGCTTATTCCGCGCCAGCCGAGGAGGAAGAAGAGAAGAGTTTTTTTGCCCGCCATGGGGTGAAGGTCATCGTGACTGCCGTAGTCTTGGCTGGCATTGGCGCCAGTTTGTTCCTGAAGCCTGGCAAGAGCGGGCCGGCTCCCAAGGCGCCCGAGCACATCGTGAGCATCAAGCTCCCGCCACCGCCTCCTCCTCCACCACCGCCACCGCCACCACCACAGCCCAAAATACAGCCGCCGGAACAAAAAATGGTGGAACAGGCTCCGGTCGAGACGCCGGACAAGCCCAAGGAAGCGCCGGTAAAGAATGATGAGCCGCCCGCGCTGGGCACCAACCTCAAGGGCCCCGGCCCCGGCATGTCCGGGCTCGGCGGCACCGGAAACGGTGGAGGCACTGGCACCGGCGGTGGCCGCAACGGGAACGCAATTTCGCATTTTGCGGGTGTGGTCCAGAGGAACATCCAGAAGGCGATCGAAAACAATCGCAAGACGCGCAAAGCGTCGATGCAAGTGACCGTGAAGATCTGGCCTGATGAAACCGGCCGGATCACTCGCGCCGTTGTTTCCGGCACTTCCGGCGACCGCGACGTGGATCTCGCTTTGCAGAATGAAGTCCTGACTGGCCTGCGCCTGGAAGAGCCCCCACCGAAAGGTTTGCCAAGGCCGGTCGTCATGCGCCTCTCCGCTACGAGACCCAAGTAATACCCGATGGCCCTGCTTCGATCGCTTCGCCACCACCCTATGACCGTGCCAAAGAACATTCTCCGCCACCCGATCGCGTTGCTGCTCGCTTCCTCGTGGTGCGCCGCCCTTCCCGCTCGCGCGGCGCATCCTTCGAATGAGACGCCGGCGCCGGACCTGCCGCTGCCGGATCGAACTCCGTTGATCGCCGCCGTGGCGCCGGTTCCGGCCACTTCCGCGCCAGCTGCTCCAACCGAGACGGCGCCTGCTCCCACCCAGGTCGCTCCGGCACCCGTGACCCCGGCGCCAATCGCGGCGGCTCCGGCCGGGGAAAAGCCCACGCCTTCGCAGAATGTCACGATCAACCTGATCAATCGCCTGGTTCAGCGTGGGGTTCTGACCAAGGAAGATGCCAGTGACTTGATCAAGCAGGCGGAAGCGGATGCCGCGGAGGTTCGATCGCAGGCTGAGGCTGCCAGGGCTGCCGTTGCGGCCGTTCAATCGGCTTCTTCCGCCGGCCAGCTTGCTCCAGCACCGCTTTTCCCGGATGGGCCAATGCCTCTTGCGGGCATGAACGAGGGGCCTGCTTCAGATGATGGCGTCCGGGTGACTTACATTCCGGAAAATGTGAAGGCGCAGATCCGCGATGAGTTGAAGCAGGAAGTCATGGATCAGGCGCGCGCGGAAAACTGGGCCGCGCCGCGCATGTTCCCGGATTGGGTGACGCGCATCAAACTCTTTGGCGATATCCGCGTTCGCTATGAAGGCGACTGGTTCCCGTCGGGCAACGACAACACGGGCGCTTTCCCGAATTTCAACGCCATTAATACCGGCGCTCCATTCGACATCAGCGGCACGCAGTTCTCGCCTCAGCTCAACGTCGACAAGGACCGTAACCGCATCCGTATCCGGGCGCGTTTCGGCGCCGATGTGGATTTCGGCGGCGGCTTTACTGGTGGCTTCCGTTTGGGAACCGGTGAGTCGAATAGCCCGGTAACGGAAAGCCAGACCTTGGGCGTTGCGAATAACGCCCAGGGCGGCAACTTCAGCCGTTACGCCATCTGGCTTGATCGCGCCTTCATCAAGTATGAACTAGGCGGACAGCCGGACAAGGACGTCGCGCTCACCATGGGCCGGTTTGATAACCCGTTCTTCCACACGAGCATTACCTGGGCGGACGACCTCGGATTCGACGGCTTTGTGCTTCAGGCGAAGTACAAGGTCGCAAAAGGGGTGACTCCATTCCTCGTCGCTGGCGCATTTCCGGTGTTCAACACGGACTTCAACTTCTCGAATACTCAGCCGGCGAAATTCAGCAGCACGGATAAGTGGCTGTATGGTACCCAGATCGGCGCGGATTTGAAGATCACCAAGGATCTGAGTCTGAAGGCGGCAGGCGCTTATTACTACTACCAGAATATCTCGGGCAAACTCTCGGATCCCTTTACTCCGCTGACTTCGAGCGATCAGGGTAATACCGACGACAGACGTCCCTCCTTTGCGCAGAAAGGCAATACCTACATGGCGCTGCGTGACATCGTGCCGACCGTCGCAAATAACTTCGGGACGATCGACCAGTTCCAATATTACGGTCTCGCGACCCCGTTCCGTGACCTTGTCTTCACGTGGGGCTTGAACTACGACCGGTGGGAGCCATTCCGCATCAGTCTCAGTGGGGAGTGGGTCAAGAACGTTGCGTTCGACTATAATAACATCAACGCCAAGGCGGTGAACAACCGCGGGGCGAACTCGGCATCCGGTGCCCTCGGCGCCTTTGCAGGTGGAGATACGGCCTGGATCATCGATCTCAAGGTCGGCAGTGCCGCCCTGGAAAAGCGCGGGGACTGGAATGTCGGCGTGAATTACCGCTATGTGGAATCCGACTCGGTCGTCGACGGGTTCACGGATGCCGATTTCGGCCTCGGGGGTACAAACCTCAAAGGCTACTCGGTGTATGGAGTGCTCGCCCTTTCACCTCGTGTGTCATTCGGGCTGCGCTGGATGAGCGCAACCGAAGTCGCGGGCCCGCCTTTCAAGAGCGATATCCTGCAAGTCGATTTCAACGGAAAATTCTAACTGCTTATGTTCCGGAAACTCTCTTTCATCGCCGTTTGCACCTCCGCGACCTTGCTTGCTGGAGGTTCCTCGATTGCCGCCGAAAATGCCGGCAACGCGGCGGAGACAAAACTCCGCGAAAGCTTGCGCAATACGATGCTGCAATTGCGTGCCGCCGAAACGGAACGCGATACGCTGAAGGCGGCGCAGGATCAGGTCGAGGCGGACAAAAAAACCGCCGAGGAAAATCTCGCCAAGGTTACCAAACAGAGCATCGCGGACAAAGAAACGTCTGACAAAAAGATCGCTGAACTCGACGCCCAGGTGGCGGACAAAAACGGAAAGATCACGCAGCTCGGGGGAGATTTGGAGAAATGGAAGACGGCCTACAATCAAGTGGCGGATATCGCCCGCGCCAAGGAAGGCGAACGCGCGAAGCTGGCCGGCGAAAAGATCGTACTCGAGCGGAAAGTAGCGGACCGCGAGACGAAGAACATGGCTCTCTACAAGCTCGGGAACGAAATCCTTTCCCGATATGAGAAATTTGGTCTCGGCACTGCCCTGACCTCTCGCGAGCCGTTCACCGGCATCACGAAGGTGAAGTTGGAGAACTTGGTGCAGGACTACGGTGACAAACTCGCCGAACAGAAGATCAAGCCCGGCGAAGAGCCTTCCATGCCCGCTCCTGCATCACAACCGGCCGCCCCTGGCGACAATACGAAGCCCGCGCCTGCGCAGCAGAAGGGCAAAGCCGATGCAGCGGCGAAGACGAAATCGGCGTCCGGACAGAAAGCCAAGTCTGCGTCGAGCTAGGGGTCCGTTCGTCGCCGGTAGCTAAGTCGTCGCTTCGTTCTGGAGTACGGTTTGGTTGGGCTAATAGCGCTTCATCCGGCGACTATCCCGCTTGTAAAATGGAAGCGGCCTCCCGTTTGTGTCGGACTTGGGAACGTCTCCATATTCCTTGTGCCCCCACTCCGTGGGGGGGGACGCATTTATGAAGTCTCCGGCAACAGCTTCCGTGTTGCTTAACGTATCGATACCGCTGGACCACTTGATTAGCGAACGCGAGTCGGCATAAAAGCTCTGCGCTTCTTGTTTGCAGGCGGCTGACCTTCTTTCCCTGCATCAAGGTGCCGAGTTCGACGATGTCGGCCATCGGGGTATCCAGGATCGGGACGGTTCCGGTTTCATCGGTCTGAAAGTCCGCATCCCGTGCCGCGAGCCAAATGGCCTGGCTATGATCGTGAAAATGCAATCGGGTTGAAGTTTCATTTCTCGATCGATCTGGATTGCCGAACTCCGTTGCAGTTCTTATATCCCGCCCGATGCTTTCCGCGCTTGCCGCGTCCGAATCAGTCGTATTTTCCATTGCGGTTGTGCCGGTGGTCTATCTGGCTGCCGTGGCGATTGGGCGTTATTTAAAACGAAGAAAGGGGGTCCGCCTCGGTGTCGTCTACCAGTTATTCTGCATCGCCCTGGCCCTGTGGGTGCCGCTTTTTGGTTACGAGCAGATCATCGGCTTTGCCAGGAATTGGAACTGGCTCGAGGGTGATTTGCGGCATCTCGATGCAACGGTGGCGCTTCTTGGTGCCATTGTCTTTCTCGCGTTGTTGCGGCGGCTCTACTGGGAGCTCTGGTATGAAAAGAAACGGAATGTTCGCGCGCCGAAATTCATTTCGGAGCTGATCGGCCTGCTTCTCTTCGCCGGCGTCCTTCTGGCGGTCTCGAAGTTCGTCTATCCGCAGGTGATGACGGGACTGGCGCTCGGTTCGACGGTCGTGGCCGCGATCATCGGTTTCGCCCTTCAGGACTTGCTGGGCAACATCATCGCCGGCATTTCGCTGGAGATCGGCAAACCATTCCGAACAGGTGATTGGCTGATCATTGATAACCAGCACGCCGAAGTCATCGAGGTGAACTGGCGCTCCACCCGCCTGCGGACGAACGACGACATCTATCTCGATTTGCCGAACAAGCTCATCGTCGGCTCGCGAATCACGAATCTGACGTATCCGACGCGCCAGCACGCGCTCCGCCTCCAGGTCGGCTTCGAATACAACACGCCCCCAAACATCGTGAAAGATTGCCTGGCCCGGGCAGCGGCCAATGCGACCGGTGTGCTCCAGAACCCCGCGCCGCGCGCTTACCTCAAGGATTTCGCGGACTCGGCCATTCTCTACGAAGTGAAGTTCTGGATCGAGGATGAGTCACAGTACAATAACATCGTCGACGGGATCCGGACGAATATCTGGTACGAAGCGCATCGCAATCATCTGCGCATTCCTTTTCCGATTCGGACCATTCAAATCGAGCGGCGCGCGGCGCAGTCTACGGATAGCTCGATGGAAACCGCGCGCATCTGCGTGCGCAAACAGCCCTTTTTCCAGATGCTCCAGGAGAGCCAGATCGACCGGATCTTGCGTCACGCCAGGGTCCTGCGTTTTGGCCGTGGCGAGAAGGTTATCGAACAGGGATCGAGCGGTCATTCGATGTTCATCCTCCTGGACGGTGAAGCGGACGTCTTCGTGCGGGTGGAAAACGGCACTGACACGCGGGTGGCAACGCTCCGTACGGGTGACTATTGCGGCGAGATGTCACTGCTGACCGGGGAACCTCGCAGCGCGACGGTGATTGCCAAAAGTGATTGCGAGATGTGCGAGATCGAGAAGAACGTTTTCGGGTCGATTCTCCAGGAAAACGAGGATCTCGTGCAGGAACTCGGCGAACTCCTCGCCCGGCGGCGCATGGAGAACGAAGGCATCCTCGCGAGCAGCGGCAGCGTACATCTGGAAAGCAAGGAGATGGAGTACACGGAGAGTTTCCTGAAACGGCTGTATTCGTTCTTCGAGCTGTAGCCGCGCCGACATGCGCGGTTTCTGATTTTTCCCCCGATTATGAAATCTCCCGCGAAAAAAGTGATTTTGGTGACGGGAGTTTCTTCCGGGATCGGCCGCGCCACAGCGCAGGTTCTCGCGCAGGCGGGGCACATCGTTTACGGGACTTCGCGCCGGGTCGATACCTTGACTCCCATTGATGGGGTCAAGCCGCTGTCGCTGGATGTTCGCGACGATGCCTCGGTCAAACAATGCATCGCCGCCGTCCACGCCGAAGCAGGCCGGCTCGATGTGTTGGTGAACAATGCTGGCGTCACCGTTTTTGGGGCGGTCGAAGAATTGACCATTGAGGAAGCGTACGCGCTTTTCGAAACGAACTTCTTCGGGGTGGTGCGCACGTCACTCGCCGCACTGCCCATCATGCGCGCGCAGGGCGCGGGACGAATCATCAATGTGGGTTCCATCGCCGGTTTTCTGCCGACGCCGTTTGAGACCATGTATGGCGCTTCAAAGCACGCCATCGAGGGCTTTTCCGAGTCGCTGCACTACGAAGTCGAACCGTTCGGCGTTCAGGTCGTCATCATCGAGCCAGGCTTCATCCGGACGGCGATGGATCGTAATTACTTGGAGGCGGCGGCGCGGATCGAAGCCTATAGTGCTGTCCGCCGCAAAGTCATCGAGGCGACAAATGAGTCGACCCGCAAAGGTGCGGATCCCGAGATGGTAGGGCGGATCATCCTGCGCGCCATCCGTGCGAAGCGCCCAAAGCTTCGCTATCTCGCCGGCTGGGATGCTTTGGGAACGCGGCTGGCCCGGTCCGTTGTGCCGCCATCGTTCTTTGCCCTGGGAGTCCGCGCGGAATTGCGGCTGCGATGAGTTATGACGAAGAGCGGAGATCGTTGCATTGAACGGTTTTCCGCCCGAGCGTGTCTTTTCCCTTCTTCAGGCCGCATGAAAAAACTTCAGGTTCTCGCCCAGTCATTTTGTATCGCTTTGCCCGCCCTTCTTCTGAGTGCCGCCGTGCCGGACGCACAAGGTGCGGATCCAGCGCCTTCTACCGCCACATCCTCCATTCCGGAGATCAAGGCGGCCGTCGATAAGGCCGTTGCCTCCGTCTATCCGGCACTCGTCCGGATCGAGGCGGTGCTCGAGGAGGGCGGAGATGGACGGATGCGCAAAATGGCCGGTGTGGGCAGTGGAACCATCATCACTCCTGATGGTTACGTCCTGACGAATCACCACGTAGCCGGCCGCGCAACACGTATCACCTGCCAGCTCAGCACGCATGAAGAAGTAGACGCGAAGCTCGTGGCGACCGATGCCCTGAGCGATCTCGCCGTCATCAAGCTCGACTTGAGTGCCCGCCGGCAAGGCGCGCCGCCGCTCGACGTGGCGAACTTCGGGGATTCGGATGCATTGCAAGTCGGTGACAGCGTTCTGGCCATGGGATGCCCGGCCGGGCTCTCGCAATCCGTCACGCTCGGCATCGTTTCGAATCGCGAAATGATCGCGCCTGCCGAGATGGGGAATTTCGATCTGGACGGTGAAAACGTGGGAGAACTCGTGCGCTGGATCGGGCACGACGCCGTGATTTTCGGTGGAAACAGCGGCGGACCACTCGTCAACCTGAAGGGTGAAATCGTCGGGGTGAATGAAGTCGGGATCGGAAGCCTGGGCGGTGCAATTCCCGGCAATCTGGCCAAACTCGTTGCGCGGCAACTCATCGACCGGGGCGGCGTCCAGCGCAGTTGGACCGGGATCGAGGCGCAACCTCTTCTCCAGAGCATGGATGACAAGGACGGCATTCTCGTCGCCTCGGTTATCGATGGCAGCCCCGCGGCAAAAGGCGGATTACAGGCCGGCGACGTGATCGCTACTTACAACGGCGAGACGGTTCCCGCCAGCCGGGCCCGCGAAGACGTGCCGGTTTTCAATCGTCATATCCTCGATACACCGGTCGGGGCGAAAGTCGTACTGGGTGGTCGCCGTCATGGTCAGCCCATGACCTGGGAATTGACGACTATCGAACGCGAACATCACTTTGCCCGCGAGGAGGCCTTCAGCAATTGGGGGATGACTGCCCGCAATCTCAGCCACATCGCCGCGCTTGCCCTGCATCGCAGCGACAACAAAGGGGTGCAGATTCACAGTCTGCATATGGGCGGTCCGTCTTCCGAGGCGAAGCCCGGGCTTTCGATTGGCGACGTCATTACGGCCGTGAATGGGAAGGCTGTGGAGAATATCGGAGGCTTGCGTACCGTGACGGAGGAACTGACTGCCGGAAAGACCGCGCCGGTGCCGGTCACTGTGTCTTTTGATCGGGGCAAGCAAAAGATGCTCGCGGTGGTAAAACTGGGCGCAACTCCAAATAAAGATACCTCAGCCACACCGGAGAAAGCCTGGCTGGGTGTTCACACCCAGGTCCTGACACGTGAACTTTCCAGCGCGCTACAACTCAGTGCCAAACGCGGCGTCCGGATCACCGAGGTGATGCCCGACACGAGCGCTGAAAAGGCGGGGTTGAAGATTGGCGATATCATTACCCGGCTGGATGATTCTCTTGTTAACGCGAATCGGCCCGAAGATACCGACGTCTTCCCGAATCTCATTCGCCAGTATTCCGTCGGCGCGTCGGTGGCGCTCGATGTCCTGCGTGATGGCGAGACCGTGAAACTCAACGTGCCTCTCGATCAACAGCCCCGGGATGCTGCCGGCTTTCCGGAGTACACAGATACTCAATTCGAGTTTACGGCCCGTGAATTGGCGCCGGCCGATGTCATGGAGAAGGAGTTGAAGCCGGAGTCGAAAGGCCTGCTCATTACTCGAGTGGAACCTGCGGGTTGGGCTTCGCTGGCTGGGCTGCGCAGCGACGATATCGTGCTCACCGCTGACGGGCAGTCGGTAGATTCGATCGCCCAGATCAAACAAATCTTGTCGGCGTGCCGCGAACGCCGCGCCCGGAGCGTGGTGTTCTTCGTCAAACGCGATATCGAGACCCGGTTCGTGGAAATCGAACCGCGCTGGTAATCCGGCAACTGCTCCTGCATCGTCCCGTTCCTGTCCGCCAGTTGAATCATTTCCATGAAAACCCACGTTCTCGTCTCCACTATTCTCACCCTGGCCGCGCTTTCTCCGATCCACGCCGCCACTCTTCCTCCGGAGAAAGGCCGCGCCATTCTGCAGGCGCATCAGGATTCCATCCTTCCCTTCACCGCGTCGATTAGCGTGAGCGCCAGCGCGGGTGGACGTTCGATGCCTGCCCGTGAACAAATGGTCCGCGGTGTCGGTACTGTGATCTCCGAAGACGGCCTGATCGTGACTGCTCTGAGCACGCTGAATCCGTCATCGATGCTGAGCGGACAGAAGATCAACACGCCCTCCGGCAAAGTGGATCTGAATGTCAGCGCGGAAATCAAAGAGCTGAAGATCATCATGCCGGACGGCCTGGAGATTCCGGCGAATCTCGTGATGAAGGACAACGATCTCGACCTGGCTTTCTATCGGCCAAAGGCAGGCAGTGAGGAAGTGAAAGACGTGAAATTCCACGCCATCGAACTGTCGGAAAGCGGTCCCGCGGAGATTCTCGACGAGGTGCTTTTGCTTAATCGTCTAAGTAAGACCTTCAGCTATCAGCCTTCCGGCGGAATCTCGGAGGTCATGGCCAAGATCGAAAAGCCGCGCCTTCTCTACCGCGTGATGGGAGCAACCGCGGGAACTCCAGTATACACGGCCGATGGCAAACTTCTCGGCCTGGCCGCCAACCGCAAGCCGCTTGGCGAAGACTCCGGTGAGAATCCCGCGATGCGTCTGGTTGATACCCTCGTGGTACTGCCCGCCGCCGATGTCGCGAAAATCGCCGCTCAGGCCGCAAAAGCGCAGCCGCAGGAAGACGATGCGGATAAGGAGAGTGCCAAGCCCGAGACGAAGGATACGAAGCCCGCAACTAAAGCTTCTGAATCTACGAAGCCGGAAAGCAAGCCGGCCGAAAGCGAAGAAAAGAAGTAAGCGTGCTCGCGAAGAACGGGCTTCGAACTCGCAACCATTAAATGTTGGGAGTTTAGCGTTGGGAGTTGGGTGTTTTCTTATGACTCCGCGAGCGCTCCCGAATGGAACTTATGCGGCTAATAGGACGGATAGGATCTATAAGTCACATAGGTCTTATCTGCCTCATTCCGCTCCTCACGCTCCATCATAGCCCGGCTCCCACGCCGGGTCCCGCGCTTCTTCCAGGCGCGTCTCATCCGACTTCAGGATCTGCTCGAGATTCTCGATGTGCTGGCGCGCTCGCGAGATATACGCATTCTCGTCGCTCAGCCAATTGACCAGGTCGCGCATGGCCAGTTCGTCGTGGTGCCGGAAGATTCTCGCGGCCCGGTAGGCCCGCCGTCCCCGCATGCCCAGTGCCCGCAACGCACCGACGCTCAGGTCGAGCGAACTGCCGAGCGTATCCCGGTAAATCTCCGTCACGCCAAGTTTCATCAGTTCATAGGCGTGCTGACGGCTGTTGGCGCGTGCGATGATCTGGAGATGCGGAAAGTGCTGCTGCACCGTCTGGACGATCTCCAACCCACGGGCATCGTCTTCGATGGCGAGGATGAAGATCTTTGCCTTTTCCGCTCCGGCGCTGTGGAGCAGATCGAGCCGTGAGGCGTCGCCGTAAAAGCTCTTTAATCCAAACTGCCGGAGCGCTTCGACCTGATCAGGATCGTGGTCCAATACAGTGGTGGGAAACCCATTGGCGCGCAGGAGCCGGCCAACCACGTGACCGAAGCGGCCGAACCCGGCGAGAATGACCGGGTTGTCGTGCTCATCGATTTGATCTGCTTCCCGTTCCGCGCGTCGTTTCGTAAAGCGTGGCTGGACGACCTTGTCGTTGATCGTGAAGAGCAGGGGAGCGACCGCCATGCTAAGTGCGACCACAGCCATGAGTAAGTCGGCGATCTCTGAAGTGAGCACACCGATGCTCCGGGCGAAGGAAAAAAGCACGAAGGCAAATTCGCCACCCTGCGCGAGGGCAAAGCCGAAGAGAAAACTCTGGGCGTTATCGAGTTTGAATGCTCGTCCGAGAATCCAAAGCACCACAAATTTCAAAACGAGCACTCCCGCTACCAAGGCAGCGATCAAGCCGGGATGGGTGGCGATGAGCGAGAAGTTGATGCCGGCACCAACCGCGATGAAGAAGAGGCCGAGGAGCAATCCTTTGAATGGTTCAATATCCGCTTCGAGCTGATGCCGGTATTCGCTTTCGGCGAGCAATACTCCGGCGAGAAAAGTCCCGAGCGCTGGTGAAAGTCCGACCGATTGCATGAGCTGGGCAATACCCACGACCAGCAGTAGCGCGGTTGCGGTAAACATCTCCCGCAAATGAGTCGAGGCGATATACCGGAAAATCGGTCGCAGAAGAAAGCGTCCGGCAAAGACAATGGCAGCAACCGCCGAAAGAACGAGGAGCGCCTGCTGCCAGGCCGGGAGACTTCCGAGCGGTCCGTGTTCCTGGCCTTCGGCTCCGCTCATCTTGATCGTGGCGAGCAGCGGGAGAAACGCGAGGATCGGAATGACTGAGACGTCCTGAAAGAGCAGCACCGAAAAGCAGGCTTGTCCGCCTGGGGTTTTTAACTGCCCCTTTTCATTCAGCGACTGCAGCGCGATTGCAGTCGATGACATGGCGAAGATGAAGCCGATGGCGAGGGCCGGCTGCCACGCCTGTCCGCAAGCCATCGCGGCGCCGCCGATTACGATGGCGGTCGCGAGCACTTGCAAACCTCCCATTCCCAGAATCGGTCCGCGCAGTTCCCAGAGCACTGCCGGGCGCAATTCAAGTCCGACCAGAAAAAGCATCATGACCACTCCGAACTCCGCGACATCCATGACAGCATGATGTTCGGAGCCGATGAGTCGAAGAACGTTCGGCCCGATGATTACGCCCGCGATGAGATAGCCCAGCACGGATCCGAGCCCAAATCGTTTGGCGAGTGGAACACTCACCACGGCCGCGAAGAGGTAGATAAAAGCCTGGAAGAAGAAGCTATGCATGATCGGTCTGTGCCGGGAGAAGAATTTGTGAAAGATCGTGATTGAGCCGCGGCCAGTTCCGCGCCTTTTGCCAGTCCGCAGTTCCATCGCGCAGAGCCAGGATCAGGCGATGATATTCCGCCGTGTGCGTGTTGACCTCGTCCTGAGTCAGCCGGTGGATCCCATGGATTACGTAAGGTGGAAGGTATTCCATGCCGCAGAGGTGCGCCGTCTGTTCGAAGGGAGCGAGAAGCTGGCGGATGGTGAATCGATTGAACCCCTCAGTTGTATAAGAATCCTCCGGCCCGCCCGTCGTAATTGCCGTGAGCATTTTCTTTCCGCGCAAGGCGGTTCCATTGTCGCCATAGGCGAATCCGAACTGGAGTACGAGATCCTGCCACTCCTTCAGAATCGACGGCGATGAATACCAATAAAACGGATGCTGAAGCACGATGATGTCATGCGCGGCCAGCAACTCCTGTTCGCGCGGCGCCTGGATGTGCAGATCCGGATAATTCTCGTAAAGATCGTGAAAGGTTACGCCTTCCATCGAGTCCAGCCCGCGAATGAAATACCGGTGAACGCGGGATTTCTCCAGCGCCGGATGCGCGAACAGGATGAGGACACGGTTTGTGGCTGCCATGTACCGCCACCCCTAACGCAGAACTCCCGCAGCGTCGATGCTTTCACGCGCGCCTTGTGCGTACGTATCCGTCCATCAATTTAGTAATTTAGAAAAATTTAGTAATTTGGTCCTGAATCAACCTTCCGATCTTTCGAAGCACGTCGGATTGCCAAAGGACATCGTGCGAGGTATGCGCCCTGCGTGAGGGGGCGTGGAGGTTTCACTAAATTACTAAATTGATGGACTAAGCGCTTACTTCCCCGCAATCGTCCCATCACTCAGCGGCACTGAATCGAATACGCGCACACTCTTGCCGGTCTCCGCCTCGAAGACATGCACCTTGCCGTCTTCGCCTGTTGTAGCGAGTAGTTTTCCGGTTTCGTTGAATGCGATGGCGAAGATAGCGCCTTCGCATTTGATCTGGCTCACGCGATTGCCCTTCGTGGCATTGAAAACTCGCGCTTCACCGGATTCCGAACCGGCGGCGAGTAAGGTGCCGTCGGGGCTGAAGGCGAGGGAATGAATGGGGCCGGGAAGCTTTTCAAACTCACGGACAAAACTGTTTTCCTTGTCGTCCCCCTCCGCAAGCCGGCCGCCACGTGGCTCCATTTTGAAAAGCCGTATAGCTCCGCCGTCGCCACCAGCGGCGACGAGGTCTTCATGCGGATGCCGGGCCAGACAAAAGAGCGGTTCGCGTGGACGGCTGATATCATCGATGAGATGCCCGGTGCTGACTTCGATCAGTTTCAGCGCCTTGTCCCGGCTGGCCGTGGACAGGCGTTGTCCGTCCTGGCTGAAAGCGGTGCCGAAAACCCAATCGATGTGATTGTCACACCTCATCGTTTCCTTCCCGTCCGCCGTGGTGAAGACACGCACGGTCTTATCCGCACATCCTACGGCAACGTGCGCGGCGTCTGGAGAAAACGAAACGCCGTAGAGTGTGTCGCTGGTCGCTTTGATCGAACGCACGAGCTTCCGTTCCGCGACATTCCAGATTTGGATCTCGCCGTATTCGGAAGGCGCACCGCCGGCAGCTGCGAGCAGCGAGCCATCGGTGGAAAAGCTAAGTGACTCGATGCGTTGAGACTCTCCTTCGAGGCGCGCCACGACTTGACTGCCTTCCGCACGATGAAGCAGCACCTCGTGAAATCCGGCCACCGCGAGGAGTTCACCGTTCGGCGACCAGGCGAGTGCGGGGACGGCTGGCAGCGAGTGGTAGACCGGCGGGGCATCGAGCATATGGCTCTCGCCACCGGGTGGCGTGTCATCGATCGCGCCCTGCGCAATCCAGGCCCGGATCACATTCACTTCCTCCCTGGTCAACGGATCGCCTTCGTCGGGCATCGTTGGCTCGTCTCCGCTGATCTCTTCGACGATGCGGCTTTCGTCCGGCTGTCCGGACTTGAAACTCGCGCCATGTTTTCCTCCCTTAGCCAGTGCGGCAAAGGTCGTCAGATCGAGCTGGCCCTTGGTTTTCCCCGGGTGATGGCAGCCATTGCAGCTCTGCTTGAGGATGGGCCGCACATCATGGAGATAACTTATTTTCTTCTCGTCGGCGCCCGCAGTCACTGCGGAGATCAGTAACAGCGCCACAAGAGTAAGTGCGTGGCGGGAAGGACGGTTCATGGTGCGGTCTCCTTCGCTTCGAGTTCGTAGCAATGCCAGGATCCCCCGCGATCCTGCGCATCCTGAATGCTCAGGTAATACTGTCCATCAACCAGAAGCGTGAAACTGAGCTGCGGGTCGCGGCTGCCATTGGCATCGTCACAAGTCGCGAGTAGATGGCCCTGCGCATCGAAGAGAGTCATCACGGCGTCGAGTAATGATCCCAACCGCGCAGCGCGAACTTCCGCGCAAAAGACCTGTTTTGCTTTGCCTTCGAAGCGGAAGACATCGACGTCCTTTTCCTGTCCGATGGCGCCGCGCAGCGTTTTCTCGAGGGGGAGTTCCTGGGCCTGGTGAAAGCCATTGTTCGGTTCTTTCTCGTCGATGAGATCCGCGGCGGCGGCCACGCGCAAAGAATGGGTTGCGGTCGGGCCGTCTGCAGTGATGACGCGAAACGCTAGTGTGCCCGCGGTAAGTTCGGATGGAATCGTCAGTTCCACCGTCGCTTCGGTGTCGCCGATGTCTTTCGCTTCCAGGCCGTTCGGTACTTCCGTCTTTTTCTTCTCTTTGAGCGCAACCGCGATCTTCGCCGGCGCGTCGACAAAACTCACTTCCGTGGCCGTATCGAGCCGCAACCCGCGGATATGTAGAGTTACCTTAGTTCCAGGCACCACTTCCAGCGGGGCGATTGCCGTGATGACCGGTCCGGGATCCTTTTTCTCTTCAGCAGGGGCGAAGCTTGGAAGAAGCATCAGCAACCCGGCGAGCGCGCTGCGCGATAAGCGGTTCACGTGAACAATTCGCTGACGACCGAGCCTTCGGACAAAATGGAGACCGGACGCCCCTCGGGGGTGCGCAATTCCTTCGCTGGATCGATGCCCAGCGCATCGTAGACCGTCCAGCACACGTCGGCCGGCCGCACCGGGCGATCCGTGACGAACGCTCCATTCTTGTCCGTGGCGCCAATGACACGTCCGCCCTGCACTCCGGCGCCCGCAAAAATCAGCGAACCGGCGCGGCCCCAGTGATCGCGCCCCGCATCCTTGTTGATCTTTGGCGTGCGGCCGAATTCCCCAAACGCAACGACGAGCGTGTCCTTGAGCAGCCCGCGCTGGTCGAGATCGCGGATGAGCATGGAGAAGCCGCGATCGAAATCCGGCGTCTTCTTCTCGAGGTTCTCGAAGATCTTTTTGTGATGATCCCAACCGCCGTAATTCACGGTGACAAAGCGGACTCCGGCTTCGACGAGCCGGCGCGCCATCAGACAGCTCTGGCCAAATTCGGTGCGGCCATAGTCATCGCGCAGTTTGGTATCTTCCTTCGTGATATCGAAAGCCGCCTGGGCTTGCGGAGAGAGGACCATCTCGGCTGCTTTCTGGCCGAATTCATCGTAAGTCGCGATCTGGTCATTGCCGTGAATGTGGCTCGATAGCGAATCCACTGCTTCCAGCAGCGTCCGCCGGCGCTCCATCATCTGCGAAGTCACACCGGTCGGCTGGGAGAGATCGCGCACGCGGAAATTCGGATCATTCGGATCACCGCATTTGAAGGATTCATAGCGTCCGCCAAGCCACGCACTCTTGCCTAGTTCCCAGGAAAACGAAGGATTTTTCGGCACCGCGACATACGGCGGCACGAGGCCGGAGAATCCGGTCTCGTGAGCGACGACCGCGCCCATGGCCGGGTAGTCGCCAAAGGGCGAGCCGAACCGGCCGCACAGCACCCAGTTCGTGGCTGTCTCGTGATGATCGTTCTCATGCGTTCCGGAACGCACAAGCGCCACTTTGTCCATGACTTGCGCGATCTTCGGAATGAGTTCCGTCACCTGCAGGCCGGTAACGTTGGTCGGGATGGATTTGTATTTCCCGCGAATCTCTTCCACGGCATCCGGCTTCGGATCAAAGGTGTCGTGATGCGAAATGCCACCGCCGAGAAAAACCAGAATAACTGATTTCGCGCGGCTGGCCGAGGCGGTCGCGCCGAGTGACTTCTGTGCGGAAAGCAGATTAGCCAGAGACAGCCCCAGCGGGGCCAGGGCGCCCACCCGCAGAAAATCGCGGCGGGAAAAGCCGTTGCAGAGATGCGTACGATGCGTGCCAAGTGCAATGTCGATCATAGCAGGGGAGTTAGTGGTTGAACGTGAATTCCTTGGAGTTGAGGAGCGCCCAGAAAAGATCCTGCAGCACGGCCTCGCGCTTGTCGCCGGACAGCGCCGCAGTGGTGGCTCTGGTTTCCGCGTCGGCTGGCGGACGCGAAAGGGTGGCGCGGAACAGATCGGCTATCACCGCGCTGTCATCGGGATTCTTCAGCAACGCCGTGAGACGCCCGTCGCCTGACTGAATCTGCCGCTGCATTTCGTCGCTGTTGTGCAGATGGAGTAACTGCGGCAGAGTGACTTCGCCTTTTCGCTCGCAGGCACAGGCCGTGACACGATCGGATCGGCCGAAAAGCGTGAGGAAGTAGGACGACGTTCCGGCATCAGGTAACTGCACTGCGCGCATACCGAGCGGATAACCGGAAAATTCGGTGGGCGACTGTGTGGCGGAAGCGATTGCATCCATGAGCACCTCGGCGGGCAGCCGGCGCGCGTAATAATGCGAGTAAAACTTCGCATCCTTTTCGTTGCCCGCTTCGGTTTCGGAAGACAGTTGATAGGCGCGCGAATTGAGGATGAGCCGCATCACGTGCTTGAGATCGTACTGATGGGTGACGAACTCGCGATTGAGCAGCGCCCAGAGTTCGGCATTGGTCGGCGGGTTGCTGGCACGCAAATCATCCACCGGCTCGACGAGGCCCACATTGAAGAAATGCTTCCAAAGCCGGTTTACCATCGCGCCGGAAAAAAGATCGCTTTTCAGCATCCAGTTCACGAGCTGTTCGCGAGGATCCTGGCCGGCTTCAAATTGCCACGGTGCACGATCAAGGCTTTGTGGGGAAAGCTTTTGGCCGGTGCGTGGCTGGCTCACCGTCGGCGGACGAGCATGCACTTCCGCGAGCTGTTTCCGCGACTCTTCCACTCGCTTGCTGAGTTCCGTCGCCTTCTGCTTCAGCTCTTCGCCGCCTGGTTCTTCTCCGTAAGCGGACGCGGCGATGTGCGCTTCCGAAAATTTGGCCTCCACTTCATCCAGCCGCTTTTGCACTTCGGTTTCATCGTGACTGATGGTGAGAAGCTCCGTCGATCCTTTCTCCGGCGCCTGCCGTTTCAGGCTGATATCCGCGAAGTACGCGGCGAAGTGGTAGAAGTCATCCTGCGTATAGCGCTCCAGCGGATGATTGTGACAGCGGGCGCACCCGATGCGTGTGCCGAGAAATGATTGCGCGGCGGAGTCCGGCAATTCCGATTCTTCGACATGCTGTTTCTCTCCGACCAGCGTCACGAAATAGCCCGCTTCCGGGTGTGTGGTGGTGTCGCCATTGGTCAGAAGCACGCTGCGGGCGATTTCGCTCCAGGGCCGATTGGTGGCCAACTGTGCATGCAGCCAGGCGTGAAAGGCGCGCACTCCCTTGACCCCGCGCACATCGTGATCCCGCTCCTTCCGGTTTTGCAAAAGATCGGCCAGTTGCAGCGTCCAGTAGTCGACCCATTCCGGACGGGAAAGCAAATCGTCCACAAGCCGAGCCCGCTTGTCCGGGCGTGTGTCTTTGGCGAATGCAGCGGCCTCTTCCGGACTTGGCAACGTGCCGATGGTATCGAGAGAAGCGCGACGCAAGAAAGTGGCGTCATCGCAGCCCGGCGAAGGCGGAATGTGCAGCGCCTGCAGTTTGCGAAAGAGCGGCTCGTCGATGGCCTCGCGATGCTCGGTGTAATCCGCATCGGCCACCTGCGTCGGATACGGCATCGTGAGCCGCACGACCGCGACCTGTCCCTGGAAATGAATCCGCACGGATGTCTCACCGGCGCGCAGTGTTTTCACCGTGCCGTCCGGTTTTACCGAAGCGGTGGTTTCGTCGTTGGAAAAGAATTGCGCCAGCCACGTGACGTCTCGCGTCCGGCCATTTGCGTAGTGCGCACGGACGAGCAAATGCTGCGTGTCGCCCGGCTGCATCTCGCGATCGCCCGGCAGGACTTCGAGACTCGCCGCATCGGCCTCGTCTGCTACCGGACCAGGCGAACGGGCCGCGATCCAATCGACCAGCGTCTGCCAATAGCGCGAGCCGGTCTTGAACCGTGTCCCGCCTTCGTGCGCCACGCCTCCGGTTGGTTTTTCCACGAGCAGGCTCGCGGCGGGAAAGGCGGAATTGATGCGTCGGCCATTTACCTCCTTGGTGATCCAATCGTAATCCCAGTCCGGTGCATAGCCGCGCAGGGAAAGCCGAAAGCCATTCTGCCCGGCGAGCTTTCCGTGGCAGCCTCCCATATTGCAGCCGGTCTTCGTGAGGATTGGTAGAACGTCCTGTTTGAACGATGGGATGCGAGCCCGGGAGAAACCCGAAACGTGCACTGGTACCCGCGCGCTCAAGCCATCCATCGTTACCGCGATTTCCGCATCGCCATCCGCGATGGCCCGGCAGTGGCCGCCTGCCTCCGTTGTGACCGTTTGCTGGGCACTGCTCGAGAATTGAGCCTTGTGCGTGACGTCGACCCGCCGGCCATGGGTATCGATCTCCGTCACGAGCAGCCCGTGCTCCAGATCCGGGCTGGCCAGATCGAGCCGATCCGGCTGCACGATGAGCCGTGCCTCTTCCGCCTGCAACGCGATCGGACCCGCGCAAATCGCCGCGATGCCGAGAAAAAGGCATAGCTTCCGGTGAAGGCGTGGAACGGGTGCTTGCATGGGTGTTCGTATGCTTAACCCACTAGGAATGCTTTCCTTGGCCGCAGACCGGCCGCGCGCCCGACGCTGGACTTTTTAAAGGCCGATCCTGAAATCGAACTCGTCGCGCAGCGTCAGCAGCGCTTCCGCGTTTCCCTTGGCATCGTCCACGGGATGATGCGTGTGCTCCGTCCGCCGGAGATGTTTGAAGTTCTTCGACATGTCGCGGACGATTCCCTTGTAGAGCGAGCCGAGATTGCTCGAGGAATGGCCGAACGGATTCTTGCCCAGGAAATGGTGGAAGTACCAGTTGATGAACTGCCAGTCGAAGCCGTTGTTATCCGAGATGAACATCGGGCGGCCCTTTGAATTCTGGGTGATCCAGAGCTCAAAATCTTCCATCACCTTCCTGGGTTCGGGAAACGCTTGGGCCTGCTCTCGCGTAAATCCACTTACGGCGAGGGCCTCGGGAATCCAGCGCTCCGAGATCGGCTGCAACTGTCCGTAAAAAGTCTTGGAAAGCGAGCGCTCCACGATGACGGCGCCAAAGCAGACCATTGAATAATCTCCCGGAATCGGGCCGTCCGACTCGATGTCGACCATGATGAAACTCATGCCGATAACCTGCGTTCCCGTCGTCCGACTCGCGAGCTAAAACCGCGAGCCGGGACCTGCGCCATCTCCAGACCACGCATCGATCCGGCGCAAATGCCGGAACTAACTAACTAACTTCTTTCGCTGAAGCTTTCGGAATGCTGATGAAGCATGTTCCCGGCGGAAACCGACGGATCCACCTGAACTGCGAGTCGATCAAACCGCAGTGAGCAGCAGCCAAAATCCAGCACCGGACCTTCATTCTCGTGCTGCTTACAGAATCCGGGTTCGATGAAGTACATCCGGCGCGTGCCGATGGGGCGCATCTCCACGATGTGCGCCATTTTCAAAACACGCAGGTGCTTCGAGACATTGTACTGCGAGACATGCAAACGATCGGAGAGCTCATTCACTCCATGATCTTTCTCGAACAAAGCTTTGATAATTCGCAGGCGAGTACCGTCGGCGAGAGCTTTCAGCACCTTAGCGTAATCGATTTCTGGCATTTACCTATTTTGCAAATATCCGCGGAACGACGAGGCGATTTTTGCGGGCGTGGAATATGCGTTATTGTGCAATCTTAAGTCGCCGCTTTGTTTTCCTCGGAGATTTCCTGAATTCCTTAGGTTTTCTAATGGAATCCCTTAGAGTTATCACTTGGATGCCCTGGCCGCCTGAAACCGCCGTTGGTGGCGGGTCACGGCTTCCGCTCGCAGTCACTTATTACTTATCGAGATTTCCTCTTGTGGGGTGGAATCAGTTGGCGTAGGCGGGAACGGAGATGAATCCCCCCAAGTTGGCTTTTGTGGCGTTGCTATTAAGCATAGGGTGCTTATCCGCGGAACCGCCAGGGACTCCGGATGCCGGGCCTGGCTCGGGCCTCCCTAACGCGGAGCCGAGCGAACTCACTGTCGCCCGGTCGCAGTACGAGGCACATGTGCAGGATTTGCACGCGAAGATTCCGGATGCCACGACGAAGCGAACCGCAAAGTACGTGAGCGATCTGAAGCTTCTGACGAATCAGGTTGCTGCAACTGGAAATCTCGATGCGTTGCTGCCGATTCAGACGGAATGGAAAGCTTACGAAAGCGGAAAAACCACGACAGGCTTTGATCCAAAAGAGTCGGCGCTACCGCCGGCGGCGCGGCAACTTCGCCTGGGCTACGACACGGACCTCGATAAAATTTCAAAATATGCCGCCAGCGAAGAGCGAAATCTGGCCTTGGCGTATGCCCAACAGTTGGAAGAGCTCGAACGGAAGCTGACGATTGCGGGAAAAATTGAAGCGGCGTTGGCTGTTCGAACGGAAAAACTCCAGACGCGGAATATGCTGGCGGATTCAGCCTCCCCGCAGCCGCTGGAGAGAGCCCCGGTGCCGTCTGTGGGTTCCGGCGTAAACTCGAGCGCGAATGCCAACTCGGCGTCTCTCTCCGTTTCTTCAGCGGCGAGTCCCGCGGATGAAGCGGAGAGATTGAAATCTGTATTCAACAGCACGGTATACCAGGCGACCAGGCTTGCCCGGGAGCATTATGATGCGGCGCTGAAAGCGCTGATGATTCAGGCCATGCAGGCGGTTAAACTGGATCTCGCAACGGCGGTGAAGAAGGAAATGGATGACTTTGAAACGGCCTCGGCCGAAAATCCGGAACCTGGGAGCGAGATCACTCCGAAGACCACGCCTGAACTCGCGGCGTTGCGGAAGAAATTCGAAGTGGAGTACGCTTCGGTGCGCAAGCCTCTGTTGGACCGTTATGTGGGATCGCTCCAGACTTTGGTGCGTACTGCCTCACAAAAAGAGGACGTGGCGACGGCTGAACGAATACGCCAGCAGATTGAGCTCGTGGATGTGGGCCCGGTCCTGTTTGGCAAATGGAGTTTCCATGGGGACGTCAGGGAATTTCGGGGTGATGGATCGCTTGTGAAGGGTGGCCGGCAAATGGGAACCTGGTCGATCAAAGGTAACCAAATCGTCATCCAATATACCGCCACACTTTGGGATATGGTGTCATTGCCGCTGACCCCTTCTGGAACGAACCTTCGATGTTCCGACGGATCACACTACAATATTTCGAAAGTAAAATAGCGGCGCGAAAATAAAACTCTACGCCATCTCCAGTCCGCGCATCGATCCAGTGCTGCTCGCGAACTTATCCACATCGAGCCCCATGCGCTGAAGCATGGAGACGAAGAGATTCGGCAGCGGGTAGTTCCGTTCGGTATCGAAGGCGATGTGCTGGCCGTGGCGGAATCCGCCGCCGGCGAAGAGCGTGGGCAGGTTCGTCGTCACGTGCGTGTTGGCGTTGCCGAGATTGCTGCCGTAGAGAATCATCGAGCGGTCGAGCAACGTCTCGCCATTCTCGCGGACGTCCTTCAGCTCCGTGAAGAGGTTCGCCAGGAGCTTCATGTGCCATTCGTCGATCGCCTTGAGCTGGGCGAGCTTGGCCGGCGATTTCCCGTGATGGGAGAGGTTGTGGTAGCCGTCGGTGATCTTGATTTCGTCGTCCAGATCAATGGCTGGTGAGTTCACGCTATCGAGCAGGATGGTCACCAGACGGGTCGAATCGGTTTCAAAAGCGAGCCGCGTCATGTCGTACATGAGCTTCACTTTTTCCATGTACTCGCGCGGGCTTTCAGGATCGAGCGGCACGGGTGCTTTGACGACCGGCTTCGGCTTGCGCTCCCAATCGCGGGACATCTGCATGCGATGCTCCATCTCACGCACACTCGTGAAATATTGGTCGAGCCGCTCGCGATCGCGCGGTCCGACAGAGCGCTGAAGTTCTTTCGCCTGACCCGCCACTGCATCGAGAATGCTTTCGCCCAAGGCCAGCTTGTGCACCTGCGCTTCCACTTCGGCCTCGGTTCCCTGGACGAACATCCGCTTGAAGACATCGGAGGCTTTTTCTTCGCAGGGAATCAGCACGCCCGAGCCGGTCCACGAAAGGCTGCGCTGGCCTTGCGCCACGTTGACGCCAAGGGTGAGCGAAGGGAACCGCGTGAGATGGCCGATCCGCTCGGCCATGAACTGGTCGAGCGAGATGGTGTTGCGGAATCCGCCACTGCCCGGATGCGGCGCGGCCGTCAGGAAGCAATTGTCCGCCGGGTGTCCGCCATCCACGTCGGGATGCCACACGCCGCTGAAGACTGTAAAATCGTGGCTGTGCCCCTGGAGGAGTTCGAGATAGGGCGACGGCGCGTAATCGCGGCCGATTTCTTTCGGGAAGAAATACTCCGGCACGAGGCCGAGATTGTTGCAAATGGCCAGCATCCGCCGGGGCTGCGCGCCGGGCGCATTGGACGCCACCGGACCGACCGCAAAGGCGGATTGCATGGCATCGAGCAGCGGCAGGGCCAGGGCGATGCCGGTGCCACGCAGAAAGCTGCGGCGGGAGATCGTGCGACGAGTCGAGACAAAGGAACCGATCTCGGAGGATTTCGTGCGGTGGGGCTGCGTCATGGAAAGTGTGGCCGGTTACTTGTTCTTGAAAAGGTCGCTCTGGACGAGTTCGCAGACGAGGGTGCGGACTCCGTAGTGGCTTGCCTGGGCGTGATCGAGGATTTGCCCGACTTGCGCGCGATCGGCGAAGCGCACGGGAGCGCCCGTAGCATAAACCGTCAATTGTTGTACCAGGTTGCGGGCGATTTGTTTGTCGTCATCGAGCAGTACCCGCTTCAATTCGCGGACATCGGCGAATTTCCGGCCATCCGGAAGCTCCCCGCTTGCATCCACCACCGGGCCATCGTGAAAGGTGAATTTCTGGCCGTTGTGGCCGACGCCGGGTTCGGGATCCTTGTCGGTGTGCGCCCGATAATTGCCGCGCCAGCCGCCCATGACATCGAAGCTTTCCAGGGCAAAACCAGCTGGATCGATCTTCGCATGGCATGCTGCGCAGGTGGCGAGGGTGCGGTGTTTATCGAGTTGCTGGCGAATGGTCGTGGCTCCGCGAATGTCCGGTTCGATCGCCGGAACACTCGGTGGTGGAGGTGGCGGCGCCTTGCCCAGGATGCGCTCCATGATCCATGCGCCGCGCTGCACGGGCGAAGTGTTCGTGCCGTTGGCCGTGACCTTCAGGACGCTGGCCTGGGTCATCAGTCCGCCGCGCACGCAGTCTTTGGGTAATTCCACACGGCGCAGGGCGACACCTTCGACCGGCGCCAGGCCGTAGTGCCTGGCAAGTCGCTCGTTCAGGAAGGTGAAATTCGAGTTCACCACATTGCTCACCGGCAGGTTGTCCTTGATCAACTCACCAAAGAACAACTGCGATTCCTGCTCCGCGGATTCCACGAGCAGATCATCGAGATAGTAATCCGGATACATCGTCGAGTCCGGCGCGGTATTCGTCATCTTCCGGAGATCCAGCCAGTAATCCAGGAAGGCATTGATGAAGCGGCGCGACTTCCGATCCTTGAGCATCCGATCGGTCTGGGCCTGCAAAACCGCTGGCTCGTGCAGGCGTCCCGTTGCCGCCAGGGCGTGCAGTTCTTCGTCCGGCGGCGAGTTCCAGAGGAAATAGGAGAGCCGCGAAGCGAGCGCGTAGTCATCCAGCGGTCCCGGCGCTTCGTGCAGGCAAACGAATTCCGGCGAACAAAGCACGGCTGTGTAACCGGCGATCATCGCATCGGCGAAATTGCTGCCACTCTTCAGGGCGTTTTTGATGACCGGCAGGAAACGGATTTGTTCCGGGTCCGGCACCGGTTCGCGATAGGTGTGCTGGACGAAGTTGCGCAACAGGCGTTCCGCATCGGCATCGGGGTCTTTCGGGGCGACTTCGATGACACCTTTCTTCGGACTGGTGACTGGCAGATCGCCGAAAAGAATTTGCCGGCCGATGGTGAGAGAGTCGTCCGGGAGCGGGCCTTCCACTTCCATCCACCGATAAGCGACGCCCGGCTGGCCGTCTTCTTCAGCCAGCGGATTGTGGTAATTCGGCGGACGGGAACGGAAGAGCCGCGCCGCGTCGGGACGAATGGTCTCGCCGGCGAGCAGCCAGACATCGAGTTCGTGGACCGAGGGTTCGGGTGAAACGTCGAACGTGCCCAGCCAGCGCAGCAGGCGAGGCGGGATTTCCGAGTAGATCGTGATCGGCTCCGGACGGCGGCCGGTGGTGACGGTGTCCAAATCCGGTGTCCACCACCTCGACGGTTTACCAGGCCCGACCCACACGGAGAAGGCATTGAAACGCAGTTTGTAGTGACCGGCGGAGGGCGCCTGGAACTTGTTGAACTTCACCTCGATCGGCTCGTAGGTGCTTGCGACCAGACCGACAGCTTCTTTCTCCCGGGTTTCGGGATCCTTCGCTCCAACGGTCATCGGTGCGTTGCCGGCCCGCACGTCCGGTTGCGGCGCATCACCGAGCATCGGAAAAGTTGCGCGCTCCGGGCTTTGATTGAAGACCGAGAACTTCATGTGCCCGGTGAATGCTCCCTGATCCCGCGCATAGTAGCGGACCGTCTTGGGTTCGACTTTGTCCGCTTCGCGCGTCAGCACTTCGTGCAGGGCGTAATCCGCCGCCGCCATATAGCGGGCAATTTGCACATGTGAGACGTCGAGGGCATCGCCCACTTTATTGAAGCGATGGGATTCACCGTCTTCCGGCAGCGAATCCTTCACCTGCAACCAGGGAGCGTGCAAGGCGTCGCGCAGGGTGTTCTCGTATTCGTACCGGTTGAGCCGCCGTTCCGTTGCGCGTCCCTCCGCGCTGAATTGCGCCTTTTCCGCGGTAACGAGAGACGACTCGAGTTCGTGATCGAAGGCAGCCAATTCCACTAGATCGGGCCGCTTCCGCTTTTTCGGAGGCATCTCGCCGGACTCGACCCGGTCGAATACTTTCACCCAGGCTGCGAACCTGGTTTTGTCCGTGAAATCCGACTTGAGGCTGTCGAGATCGAGTCCGCCTTTCTTCGTATCCGCATCGTGGCAGTCCAGGCAATTCTTTTCGAGAAACGGCTGGAACTTCGTTGCGAAATCTTCCGCCGGCAGCCAGGGCGCGCTGCTCAGCAAAAGAGTGGGAATCAAAAGGCGGACTCGCATGCTTGCTCGTATTCTCGGCGAACTATTTGGTTTGGGCAAAAGTGCCCGTCGCCTGCACTTTGCGGCGATAGATCTTGTCGCCGTTTGTGACGTAGAGGTATTCGCGCTTGGCTCCGGCCAGCGCGCAGTTGGTCAAGGGTTTGTCCAGCTGCGGTTTGGGCAGCACCCCGCACAGGCGGCCGGTCGGATCGAAGACCTGCACGCCGAGCGCGGTGGTCACATAGTAGCGTCCCGTTGCGTCCACGCACATGCCGTCGCCGCCGGCTGCGGGCTTGTACGGTGGGGGCTCGTGGAACTTGAACTCGCCTTTCGGATCGATCGGCTGCCGCATGGTCATATACGGTTCCTTGCCCGAGAGGCTGCCATCCGTCTGGATGGCAAAGGTCCACACGTTTTTGCCGTTGTAGTCCGAGACGGCGAGCGTACCGCCATCCGGCGAAATGGCGATGCCATTTGGCCCAGCGATCCCGGTATCCGCCGCCGTCACGGCCTTGGTGGCTGGATCGAAGAGCGAGACCTGGTGTTTGCCCGTTTCAGTGAAGTAAACGCGGCCTTCCTTGGTCACGGCGAGATCGTTCGGCTGCACGTTTTCCGCGAGCACCTGCACCTCCGGCTGGCTCTTGCTCAGATCGATGAGCACCAGCCGCTTCTTGGAGCCCTGGCAGGCGTAGATTTTTCCGGGCAGAAACTTGAGTCCGCTGCCCGGTTCGTCGGCGACTTTGGTTTTCGTGCCGTCGGCTGCCAGACGGTAGATGGCGTTGGCCTTGAGATCAGAGAAATAGAGATTGCCTTCGTCATCAGCCGACGGTCCGTCGGTGAAGCCGAATCCATCCGCAACCATCTGCCAGTCTTCGCCCGGGATAAGGAGCTTGTGCAGCGTGAGATCGCCGCCGAGGTCGCCCTTCGTATTGATCTCCGGCTTGGCTTGTTCTGTCCGCCAGAGCCACTTCAGCGCGTCCGGGAAAATCGAGCCGCCGCGTTTCGAGTTGTGGCCGTAGCCTTCCACGAAATCGAGCTTTGCATCATAGCCCATGTAGACCAGTGCGGCATTGAGCTGCTTGTTCGCCAGGGGCCAGTTGCCGAAGGGATTATCCAGATCGCCGGCGCTGTCCTGCTGGAAGACGCGGATGGGCTTGTGCTCGGTTTTACGGATGAGCGACGGATAGGCGTTGCCACCGCGCAGATTCACAAAGCTGCCGATCGTGGAAAGGACCTTACGGAATTCATTCGGCCGTTCCCAGGCCACCGTGAACGCGCAAATCGCGCCTGAGCTCGCACCGCAGATGCCGCGCTTTTCCGGATCGTGCGAAAGCGGCCACTGTTTCTCCACTTCCGGCAGGATCTCTTCGAGCAGGAAGCGGGCGTAGTGATCCCCGAGTGAATCGTATTCCAGCGAGCGGTTGCTGTTCTTCCAGGCGCTATCCGGCTTTTCCTTGGATTTCTCATGCCCGGGATCGATGAAGATGGCCACTGTCACCGGCATTTCACCCTTGGCGATGAGATTGTCGAAAACGGTTGGGACGCGCCAGTTACCCTTCACGTTCACGTAGTCGTGCCCGTCCTGAAAGACCATCACCGCCGCTGTGCCATCGGGTTTGTATTGCGCCGGGACATAGACGGACCAGTCGCGCGTGGTGTTTTCGAAGATCTTCGACTCCCACGGAGCCATCTTGGTGACGGTGCCTTTGGGAACGTTTTGCTGCTCGGCGGCATCGGGATGCAGCGTCCAATCATCCGCCGCGAAGGCGAGAGAGGAGAGGGACAGGAAAGCGAGGAAACAAAGAGAGCGCATGGGATTTTGAATCGCTGAAGTTTCTTCTTAGTTCGTGGTCTTCTCGGTCTTCGCCCAATCGCTCCAGATCCAGCGAAGGGTATCCGGTAGAATCGCGCCGCCGTGCTTCCCGCTATGGCCGCCGTCGCCGAATTCAAAGCGATAATCGTAACCCGCGTATTTCAGAGCCGCGGCCATGTCCTGATTTGAGAGGGGCCAGTTGCCGTGGAGATTGTCCAGGTCATGCTCGCCGTCCTGCAGGAAGACGCGCAGCGGTTTAGGGTGATCCTTCGATTGGCGGATAAGCGCGGGGTAGATGTAGCCGCCGCGGATATTCGTGAAGGAGCCGACATGAGAGATTACTTTGTGAAAGGCTTCCGGCCGCTCCCAGGCGACAGTGAAGGCGCAGATGCCGCCGGAGGAAATGCCACAGATCGCCCGGCCCGCCGGATCGGCCGTGATATTAAATCCCTTGGTCGCTTCGGACAGAAACTCATCGACGAGAAACTTCGTGTAAGTATCGCCGACCGAGTCGTACTCGTAGCTGCGGTTCGAGCGTTCCTTTTCGCCCTGCTGGGCAGCCGGGACCACGCCGGGATTCACGAAGATCGCGATGATGACCGGGAGATCCTTTTTCGCGATCAGGTTATCGAGCACCACCGGAACGCGGAACTGGCCGCCGGGATTCTCGTAACCGCCGCCATCCTGAAAGACCATGAGGCAGGCGGGCTTGGCCGCATCGTACTGTTTCGGCACATACACCCAGTAGTCACGCGTGGTGTTCGGGTAGATCTGGCTGCTGTTGAAGGTGTGCTTGAAGATGTCTCCGTGGGGCACATCGGTCTGCGGCTGTGATTCCGGACCGAGTTTGTAGTCGTCGTAGGCGACGGCGGTGGCTGCAAGGGCGAACAGAGCGAGAAGGGGTCGCATGAGAAGCGTTGTATGGCGGAGGAGTGGCGGCAGCAAGGCCGCCTGCAACTCTCCTAAAACCCGGCGAAGGCCGGATTTTTAGACAAGTTCCTCCTTCCTTCCCCAACCCTTGGGTTCCCTTGGAGACTCGTTCCCTTTGGAAGGAGCTCTACTGCTGGGTCTTATTCGCGTCCGCCGGGGCCGGATTCCCGGCCGGCGCGCTGGCTGGCTTCACGATGATGGCGTATTTCTCAAAGACGAAGCGCACGTCGGCAACCGAGCCGAGATACTTGAGCACTTCCACGAACGGCACATTGGAGAGGCTGAGGGTCACCTGCTTGGCGGCCAACTCGGGGGGAAGCTGGGAGACGAAATTGACGGACTTTTTGTCGTTCGTCACCTTGGCGACCGTTTTCTTCAGTGCATCCAGGGTGCTGTCGAGTGTCGCCTCCTTGAACTCCACGTGCGGGATGATGATCCCGGCCAGATCCTTCTCATTCCCCTTCGTCCCGCCCTCCTTCTCTTCGGCGATCTGGATGAGCCGCAGATAACTGATCGCGGTCTGATTCCTGGGATCCGCCTTCTGAATGGTCTGAAAATCGCGCTTGGCCGCGTCCATCTCTCCCCGGAGATATTCCGTCTGGGCCTGTGAAAGGATTTGCTGGAAAGTCTGATCCGCGTGGACCGTCATACCGGTCAGGAGCAATGCCGGGATGAGCGTGAGGATGGGGGAAAGCTTCATAAGAGGATGTAGGACGGTTTTGGTGAAAAAGAAAGAGCGAGGGCGGCGCCCGATGCGGAATGGAAAACGTTCCACGTTCGACCCGAAACGGACCGTTGGGCCGCGAAAATCAGGGCGCGTGGAAAGGATTTCATTCTCAGGCAAGTCTGGCTCGCCGTCCGCGAACTGCGTCAATCCCGTTCAATTCCTGCGTAAAAGTTTTGTAAATGGCAGGTGGTGGTGGTGAAGGTCTGGCCTGTGGAGGGCGCTGAGATCGCTCGGGTTTCAGCCTGCGGCCTCGTTACCCCACTCCCGTGGGGTAATGCTCTTTCGGGGACACTCCTGTGTCCGCGGTGGGGGCGAAGCGTGTCGTTTACACGATGGGCCGTAAAGAGCGGTTGTCGGTTATAGTGGTTACGACTCGGCGTCTCGTGCCCCGCCGCCCGACACAGGAGTGTCGCTAAAAACGCATGTCCCCACGGGAGTGGGGGCACGAATGACTTTAGACTAGATAAGATCGCCGATCCGCAATCCGCGATTCGAAATCCGCAATCTACTTAGCTAAGCAACTGCTGCAGAACGTACGGCAGAATCCCTCCCTGGCGGTAGTAATCCACCTCGATGGCCGTATCGATGCGGTTCTTGAGCTCGACTTTCTCGGTCGATCCATCAGCGCGATGGATAACCAGAGTCACCGTGCTCATCGGAACCATATCATCACTCACCCCGAGCAGATCGAAGGTTTCCGTGCCGTCGAGTTTCAGCGTTTGGGCGCTGACGCCTTCCGGGAATTGTAGTGGGAGTACGCCCATGCCGACGAGATTCGAGCGATGGATGCGTTCGAAGCTTTGTGCCACGACCGCTTTCACCCCGAGCAACCGCGTGCCTTTGGCCGCCCAGTCGCGTGAAGAACCGGTGCCGTATTCCTGGCCGGCGAAGATCATCAGCGGAGTGTGCTCCTTCTGATAACGTACGGACGCGTCGTAAATGGACATCTGCGTGCCTTCCGGCTGGTACTTCGTCACGCCGCCTTCCACGCCGGGCACCATGAGATTCTTGATGCGCACGTTCGCGAACGTCCCGCGGGTCATTACGCGATCGTTGCCCCGGCGCGAACCGTAGGAATTGAAGTCATCGTAAGTGACACTGTTATCCGTCAGGTACTGTCCCGCGGGTGAACTCTTCTTGATCGCGCCAGCCGGCGAGATGTGATCGGTCGTCACGGAATCACCGAAGATGCCGAGCGCCCGGGCTCCTTTGATCTCGGAGATCGTGCCAGCCTTCATCGAGAAATCTTCGAAGAATGGCGGTTCCTGGATGTAAGTGCTCGATCCATCCCACTGATAGATATCTCCCGTGGAGGAGGGGATTTCATTCCACATCGGGTTCTGCCCGGCGAAGTCGGAGTAGAGCTTGCGGAAGGTCTCCGGAGAAAGCGCGGAGATCATCGCCTGCTTCACTTCATCGAGCGTCGGCCAGATGTCGCGCAGATAGACATCCTGACCGTTGTTGTCCTTGCCGAGTGCTTCGTGAGCCATGTCGATGTCCACGCGTCCGGCGAGGGCGAAGGCGACGACAAGCGGCGGCGACATGAGGAAGTTCGCCTTGATCGACTGATGCACGCGGGCCTCGAAGTTCCGATTCCCGGACAGCACGCTAGCCGCAACGAGATCGTTTTGGGTGATGACTTCCTCGATCTTCGGATGCAACGGACCGGAGTTGCCGATGCAGGTCGTGCAGCCGAAGCCCACGATGTTGAAGCCGAGTTGATCTAGATAAGGCTGAAGCTTGGTCTTTTCGAGATAGTCCGCCACAACGCGCGAACCTGGCCCAAGGGAAGTCTTCACCGCCGGATCGACCTTGAGTCCGCGCTCGACGGCTTTCTTCGCCAGAAGCCCGGCGGCGAGCATCACACTTGGATTGCTCGTATTCGTACAGCTCGTGATGGCGGCGATGAGCACGCTGCCGTGGCCGATCCGGATATCGGCTTCATGGTAGGGTGTGCCTTCTTCCGCGATAGCCGCAGCCGGTGTCGGCGTGGGGCGATTGGAGATCATCTCCAGCCGGTTCCGCTCAAGCGGTGCCGCGGCGTCGGAGCTTTCCGTGGCCGAGGATCCTCCCTGGCCGTTGCCGTTAATATGCACCTTGAAGCGCTTTGGCAGATCCGCGTCCACCTTGCCGTAACCGCCGTCTGCCACCGGCTTCTGGAAGAGTGTGTGGAAGGTGTCCTTGAGCTGCGTGAGTTCAATACGATCCTGCGGCCGGCGTGGTCCGGAGACTGCCGGAACGACCTCCCCGAGATCGAGTGCGAGGTCGGTGCTGTAGTCGATCTGACCCTTGCTTGGAATGCCCCAGAGGCCCTGTGCGCGGTAGTAGTTCTCGAAAGCTTTGCAGTGTTCCGCAGTCCGGCCCGTGTCGCGGAGGTAGGCCACCGTTTGTTCGTCGATCGGGAAAAAGCCCATCGTTGCACCGTATTCCGGAGCCATGTTGCCGATGGTCGCGCGATCGGTAACTGGCAGCGACTGGGCGCCGGGGCCGTAGAATTCGACGAATTTGCCCACGACCTTCGCCTTGCGAAGCATCTGGGTGATATGCAGCACCACGTCTGTGGCAGTGACGCCTTCCTTCACTGCACCGGTGAGATGGACACCCACGACTTCCGGCGTGAGGAAATAGACCGGTTGTCCGAGCATGCCGGCTTCGGCTTCAATGCCGCCGACGCCCCAGCCCACCACGCCGAGACCATTGATCATCGTCGTGTGCGAGTCCGTGCCGACGAGCGTATCGGGATAGTAAACGCCGTCCTTTTCCAGCACGCCCTTGGCGAGGTACTCCAGATTGACCTGATGCACGATGCCGATTCCGGGCGGGACCACGCCGAAGGTCTTGAAAGCCTGCTGGCCCCACTTGAGGAGCTGGTAACGCTCGCGGTTGCGCTTGAATTCGAGTTCGAGATTCTTTTGCAGCGCGTCGGGTGAGCCAAAGAAATCAACCTGCACGGAGTGATCGACGACCAGATCGACGGGAACGAGAGGCTCGATGATCTTCGCGTCGCGGCCCATGCGATGCACCGCCGAACGCATCGCGGCGAGATCGACGAGCAGCGGAACGCCGGTGAAATCCTGGAGAACGATGCGGGCGACGACGAAAGGAATCTCAACCTGCGCGGGAGATTTCGCGTTCCAGTTCGCCAGTGTGCGAACGTCCTTTTCGGAAACCTTCTTGCCGTCGAGATTGCGCAGGACGGATTCGAGAACGATGCGGATGCTGATCGGCAGCCGGGAAATCGGCCCCACGCCGGCTTTTTCCAATGCGGGCAGCGAGTAGAAATTGCCTTGCCGGCCGTTGCCGAGATCGAATGTCTGCCTGGATTGGAATGCGTCGCTCATGATGGAAGGATGTTTCCTTCAACAAAAGCGAACCCTGGACGCTATCGCAAGCAGATGTGATGCAGGCGAGGAAAACGGAATAGGAAAGCGACCTTGAAATACGGCGGGCCGGGAAGTGAAAAAAAATGTTTAACGCTCAACGTTCGACGTCCAATTTTCAACGGTTCTGGACGACACTTAAAAACGTTCGAGTGGCGAGGCGCCTGGTAGGGACGGTTGTCTCAACCGTCCGACCAAGGTGGAATGGAGAAAGAACGTGGATAAATCGGAAACCCAGCACGTGGCGCGTCTCCTGCCCAACTGACGCACCCAATCAAAGGACACCGACCGGCAAGTCATTGCAGGCGCCGGACAAATCGCTGTCTCTCGCCCCGCCACGCGACACGGGAGTGTCGCCCGAAAGTGCGTTACCCCACTGAGAGGGGTAACGAGAAAGTGGAGGCGTTCATCTATGTCTCCTCAAAACCTGTCTTCAAATCCACCCACCTCAATCAATCACCAGCTCCAGCGCCGGATGCAGCTTCTTCAAATTCGGCAGCGACTTGCTCTGCCAAGGAATACGCAGACTGCCCTGCACCGTGATGGCCACCCCGGGAAGCTTGCGCACGGCGATGGTGAATTTCGCCAGCATGTTGATGCCGGAGCTGTTCAGGAACTCAAGATTCGTCAGATCGACGATGATGGCTTGTGGATTCGCCGCGAGCACGCTCGAGAGCAATTCATTGATCGGCGCGTAGGCCTCCGTGCCACTCAAGCGCATGGTTCCTTCAAAGATGATGGTCGCGTTTTGCGTCCAGACCCGGTATTCGTTGCTCTTAATTTCCATGAAATGGTTTGGTTGGAGTGGGAACGGCTGTGGCTTCCGGAATGGTCAGCCGCGCGATGGTTTCAAGCAGGACTCGGCCGTCATCGCCTTCGGCCGGCTGAAAGCTCCAGGACAGACCAGCATTATAATCACTCATCAGCGTGAGCAAGCCCAGCCCGGACCCGTCACCATGGCCTTCGGCATTGGCTTCGATGCGTTCGATGAGCAAATCCCCCGGGTCGCCCGCGGTGATCACGCCCAGCAAAGACTGAAAGCGAGCGCTCGTTTCGCCGGAAATGGCGTTGCGAATGCGTAGCAGAAAATGGGTCTCCGTAACGCCTGCCTCGACCTCGACATCGCCCGATGCCCGGAATTTCACCGCATTTTCCACGAGTTCATTGACCAGGTAGGCGATGCTGTGGCTGACCTCCTTCACCTGCGTGGCGGTGCGGCCGGGAGCGAGGAGATGGGCGTAGAATTCGCTCAAATAATCGGCCGTCGCGCTGCAATGGCTCCACTTGAGCTGGAAGTGCTCCGTGCGGAAGACAAGGCGCACGGCTTCCCCGAAACGTTCGGGCGCGGCTGAGGGATCTCCAAAATTCGTTTGCACAGGTAGGGACTTAAAGATGTTTCAGCACAACGAGCGTGATGTCGTCATGTATCTTTTGCGTATCGATGTGTGCCATGAGATCGCCGATGATGCCGTCTTTCACCTCGGAAGCCGTGCCGCTGCGCCAGCGGACGGCGCTGTCGCAAAGCTGATCCAGGCCGAAGAGTTCTCCCCCTGGGCTTTCCGCTTCGGTCACGCCGTCGGTGTAGAGAATCATCAAGTCCCCCGCCTCGAAACGCAGGGAGCGACTTTCAAGGAAAGGGGCAATGTCTGCTTCCAGCCCGATCGGAAACCCAAGATTCATCGTATCGATCCGCTCCACCTCGCCACTCGCGCGCAGGACGATGACCTCCTCATGCTGACCGGTGAGGACCGCCGTGCCGTCGGTGTAATCGATGAAGGAAAGCGTGAGGTTATTGTCCGTCTCCGTGCGCTCGATATTCTTGCAGATCGCATGATTCAGGACGCTGAGGAAACGCTTTGGATCGTCTTCGCCGTTTTCGAGCAGGGCGCGGGCAACGGATTGGACCATGAGCATGAGGACGCCGCTTTCCAGGCCGTGGCCGGTGACGTCGCCGATGCCGATCTTCACTCGCGAACCCACTTGGAGCACGTCGTAGTAATCGCCGCCGACCTCCGTGGCCGGATCCATGTGGCCGGCAATATCCAGCCGCGGCACGGATTGCAATTCCTCCGGCTTGGGCAGGACCATCATCTGGATACGCCGCGCCACGTCGAGCTCCGCGCCCAGGCGCAGGTTTTCGTCGGCAAGCTTGCGATTCAGTTGCTGAATCTCACGATTCGCCGCCTCCAGCTTTTGCGTTCGCTCTTCCACCCGTTGCTCCAGTTTGGTCGTATAGGCCTCGATTTCCTGCGCCATTCCGTTGAACGCATGTCCCAATGCGCCCACTTCGTCTCCGGTGGCGACGTCCACGCGCACGGAGTAATCCTTGGCTTCAATCCGGCGGGCAGCCGTGGCCAGTTCGATGATCCCTGACGTCACGCGCCGGGATACGGAGAAGACGGCACCAAGCACCACAGCAAGACTGATCAGGAGAATACCCAATTGCCAGCTGCGGATTCGCTCCGTCGCTTGCGCGACCTTGCCTTGTGCGGAGTAGAGCGAAGCGTAAATCTCGTTCTCCGGAACAACGAAACCGAGCGTCAGGTAATCGGTCGCGATCTGTTTCTTCGCCCAAAGATTCATGCCGCCGAGCCGCTGCATAATGACCCAGTACGCTTCGGTGTGCTGGTCTGGGCTATGCGTACCGTCTTTTTCCACGACCGTGCCCGTGCCGGTCCCTTCCTTCAGCTCGATCCGCCGCATTAAAGTCTGGTCATTTCGCGGCAGCCTCAGGGCCGCGACCTGCGATTGTGCGCTTTTATCGAGCATGCGATCCAGCCCGGTGACGCCTTCGCCAGTGTTGTGGTTCGCGGCGATTCCCAGCGTCTTTTCACCGTCCGGTGTGCAGGCCAGGACGTTGCCGTTTGACATCGTGAGAAAGGCGAAGCCGGTCTCCGCCACGCGGACATCGGTAATGAGATCTGAGAGTTGCTCGAGCGTAATATCCACGGCGACGGCCCCCTCGCAGTCGGTCCGCTCCTTGTTCCAAAGTGGATGAAAGAATGTGACAATCAGATTTCCGGTGATCGCGTCGACATACGGAGCGGTGACCGTGACATAGCCATCCTTCGGCCTGGTCTTGGGATCCTTGATCCAGCGCTGCCAGCCTTCGTAGACGCCGGGAAAAAAGAAATCCCAGAAGTTCTTCTCGTTATGGCCGGCGTAGAGTTTGTCGAACGTCTGCGCCTGATCTGAATAAGGTGTCGTCCGCATGATGGGCCGATCCTTCGGTCCCATGTAATACATCTGCAGCTTGCGCGAACCGGACGCCATGAGGCTCGTGCTCATGAGGTCGAAGATCGACGTATCGCGGATCTCCCGCTCGACAGCTGAAAATGGCTTCTTGTCCTTATCGAGCAGATAGCCCCACACACTCAGGACGGAGGCATTTCCCTTTTCATTTTGCAGCCAGTTGCCCTTCGCGTCGTACGCCAGTTTTCCAGAGAAATAGGGAATATCGGCCACAGCGGCCCCGATCTTTTCCTTCGCTTCCGGATGATCGATCAGCGTCTGCATGGAATTCGCCAGCGTCGTGACCTGCGAATTCACCTGGCCGAGGAGCAGGTTGGCCCGAAGGCCCGTCGTCTCGATGTAGTTCTCCAGGTACTCGTTTGACGCTTTTTCCAGGCCGTGCTTGATCTCGTCGGAGGCGTCGCGCCCGAGGCGGCTGACGTTCCAGAGCGCCACACTGCCGCCCAGGATGAGATCGAAGACGACCGCCGAGCCAACGATCAGGATGAACTTCGTCCGAAAACTTTTCGGCGAATACCAGGGGCGCTTATGTGCTTCGGGTTGTGGACACTCGCTCATGCCGGTTTGGTTCCCGAAGTCGCCCAGATGGGCCAGCCCGCATAGCCTTTGGGGTGGAGGGCGGCGTAGATGTGATCCTGGAAACCTTTGCGGAAGCGCTCGATGAACTCCGCGCTATCTCCGCGCTGCACGGCCATCTTGCCGGCGTAAACGTCTTCCCAAGCCTGGATGATATCGGCGAAATCCTGCGGATCGCCGTCGAGATTCGTAACCATGAAAGATTCCATGCGGATGTCATCGAAACCAATCTCCTGCATCAAGCGACGCCCCTTTGGTCCGGATTCGATGTCCATCTTGAAATCTGCCCAGAGCCGCGCCACCTCGTTGTAAGTCCACTGGATGGATTCGGCCCGCGGTTCACCGAGACAATGGGAATTCTTTTCATTCGTGATATACACGCGCCCGCCCGGTTTGCAGATGCGGTAGAGTTCCTTGAGAATGAGTTCCGGGCGATCGAAGACCTGCAGGGCATGGCGGCAGGTGACAAAATCAAATTGATCGTCCTCCAGCAGCAACGCCGCGGCGTCGCCATACACATACTCGATCTCCGTGATGCCGAAATCCGCCGCCACCTTTCGCGCGTAGGCGAGGCTGCCTTGCGCATGATCCAGCGCCAGAAGCCGAGCCGGTTTGAACTCCTTCTGCACAAGTACCGCAAAGTCGCCGATGCCGCAGCAGATATCCGCGACGTGCATGCCTTCCTTCAGCCCGTGGCGCGGGAGCATTTCCCGCTCGTGCCGCCAGGTCATCTTGGTCTGCGTACGCAGGATCGGAACGAAGCCTGAATCTTCCAGTACGCCCTGGCCGGGGTAAAAATCCTTGTCGTACTGCTCGACGACAATGTTCGGGTTTAGCCGGTTCAGGGCCTGGAACTTTCGCGCCGCCCAACCAACGACACTGGAAATGATGATCTTGAGCTTGAGTTCCGGTCGTGTTTCGCAGGCGCCGCCAAAGATGCGCACGAGCTCGTGAAAACCGATGTTATTCAGTTTGGTCAACCTCTTGAAATTGAGGAAGAGCGTGCCGCTGCTGCGTTGCAACGCGTGCGAGACGGTATCGTGCACCTTTTCGAGATCCGACGCCGTTTTCGGGCGCATCACCCCGGCAAAAACGATCTCCTGATTGTTGTCGTCGAAACGGACCGAGTAACTCATACGGAGGTGGCGGGTGTGGCGGCGGATGGATGGGAAAGGGGACCGTCTTCCAGGCGGACCTCCACGATGAGTTGAAGAATGTCGCTGGTTGCACCGGCCAGCTCGATCTTCGCGCCATAATCGGCGGCCAATTCCAGAAAGCCAATCGAACGATCCGGCGTCGCCTCGCCGAACATCGTTCGAGTGTAAGTATCGGCGGCTTCCGGTGCTTGCGACCGGGCGACGCCCTGCTCGTAAAACGCGCGCTGTGCATCACGAACGGGGATCTCGAGCACGATGCGATCGGCTATGCCGTTGCGCAGCAGCGTGCAGCGGACGATTCCCGGCGTCTGGTGCTCGCAGAAGACGATCTCGAACAATTCATTCAGGACGGTGGAAAGGAGATTCCCGTAAAGAAAAGCGTCCCGACGATCGAAGCTCGCCAGCCGGGCGAGGTAATTTGCCGTCCGATCGCAATGCCCCCAATCGGCGGAGAAGGCGGCTGCGTCGAGTTCCAACTCAATAAGTGACGGGACTGAGCTGTCGGTGATGAGAGAGTGCATCGCTGAAAACGCGCGGTGAAGAGCGTGCGTAAACGTAAACAGCCGGGGTAGCAACTCCTTTGCCCCTGTCGAGGCTTTTTTAGCGAATGTTTAACAGAATGAGGGGATCTGCAGTTTCGAGTGGAATCCATACTGCCCTTGACAAAAGTGAGGGAAGAAGGTTGGTGGGCATGTTCGTGTCCCAATTTCTCCGTCATGGGCACTTACCAGAATTCCCTCGTCGGGTTACGCAAGCAGGACGGGTAATTGTAAGATTCAATCGTCGTAATGATCCCAAAGCGCGTTAGGGAAAATGCCAAAGTGAACGCGGGGAACAAAGTCGTATTCGCGTTAAATCTGAAAACGGGATTGGGGAGTCCAACGGCGTATTCGCAAGCGGCGCCATTTGGAGTAGTGTTAAGCCTCGGGCGCAATATCGCTTTCGGAGGGGCAAGGTCCGTGGGTTTGTGCATGGCGGGCATTTTGCGACGTTAGGATTTGCGAGTTTGGCAGTTAGAGCAATTGGCTCTCCGGTTCCAATGGCGGGCGCCCCGTCTGATTTCTGCACAATCGACGCTCGTCCTGGTGGAACGTGGGTGTGCCGAAGAGAAAGCAATGCTATGTGGTAGAGATGCTTGGCGCTACGATGGCTCCGCGGTCTACTGCGGCGGAGATGGTAAGCGGGCGTTTTTTTGGCTCAAGCGCCAAATGAGACGTCAACGCGCCATCTGTCGCTATTTTGCGCAGGAACAATAGGAATTCTGACTTTCCTGCGGCAGGGCCACAATGCTCCAGATCTATCATTGGAGGGTCGTTGTGAACGAAATCTGACCGCCGCAAAACAAGATTGTAATCGAGATATGCGATGAACGCCGGAGCTTCGTGGGTCGGGTATGCCCGGCGGGGCGGGCAATGCCGCGTTAGCTCGTAATGTTAAGCTGGTACATAACATTAATAATGTTGAGTGTTTTTCCTATATGCGGTCGGGGGTTGGTGGCTAGGTATTTTTGCTGATTCCGAAATTCCCCATAGACTCGGGTCATAATAGGTTGATTCCGCACATCTATATCCCAGGCCAGATACTTGGAATATGGGTGAAAACTGAGTGAGTTCCATGCGGTAACCCGTTATCAATGAATGGGATAGTAACTTCGATCAAAAGGACCGCCATTGTCAGGCTGCGCGCCGAAAATAATTCAGTGTCCCTAAGTCTTGACCGATAAGTGGGAGTGCGGGCAAGGCTTGATATTCAACACGCGCGGCAATCTGATTGTCGGTTACAGCCTGCGCGTCCCTCATCTTCACAAGGCGTCCTCGATTTCGCGCAGAGTATCGACTAACGAAAATAAGTGGCGTTCATGATATTATTTCTTGCCATCATGCTGACTAATCGATAAAGACGCCTGCTGTTATGGAAACCGATTCTTCAGACTCGCAAAATCTAAAGAAAATTCAAGGTTCGCAGATTACGCGGCGCACCTTCATCAAGGCTTCGGCTGGCACTGTTCTATACTTCGGGGTCGGGCCTGTTCGCTTAAATGCATCGTCTGTACCAGTGGATGGTGGTACATACTATAGCAGCACGAATGGGCATGGGTGGGTGACTCCCGGGCAGTCGGGTCTTAGCACTAAGCCTATATCTTCGCCCTATGGCTTTTACATTTGGACGAGTGGGCCCAGGGCGGGATACGAGGGAGCGTGGCAATCTTCGACGTCGGGTTGGCACTTCCAGTGGTACCACGGTAGCGGCCCTATCGTTAATCCTGTTCCACATACTCCGAAAGATGGTAGTGGTCACAAGGTTCCCACGCCGCCGCATCCATAATTTAAAATCGCGGTTATTGCCAACCGCTCGAAATTAATCCCCGGAGGCTAGTCCTCCGGGGTGCTGTGTTTTCTGCGTCTAACCGCGGCTGTCCGTGTCCTCGTTTGAGGCATTCCAAGTTCCCTCTAAAACCTCTGTCATGAAGTTGTGTTGCGTTTTTGAGCTCTGCGTATTTGTTGTCGCCGGAGCCCTCGCCTTCGAGGGGGTGTGCAATTTCCGCGCAATTGCAAAGGGAAATAAAATTAAAATAGCCTCTCCCGGCGCGGGCGTGGTTGTTTACAACGATAAACTTCAATTAGGACTTCCCGGCGATCTGGAATCCTTGCCGGAAAGCTTTTGGAATTCGGATTCCCGATGCACCATAACCGTGTGGACGCAATTCCGGCAAATGGCGAAAGGCCAGTCTGTTCTCGAATGCGCAAAAGATGCATTCGCATTAATCGGAAAGCGCGTTCCCGCGCCCGCGCGGCGCGATGTCCTTCTTCTCAGCGCATTTGATGGGATACTCCATGGCCACACGCCGGAAGCCGTGAATATCTCGGGGGTATTGAGCGGGCTCCCTCGGGATGTTGGTTTAATCTTTCTTCGGTCATGGTCCACGCTTTTGCTGCAATCTGCGCCTGCATCCGACGTGTACGCAAAGGCTCTCGCCGCGGCGACAACTGCTTACCCGGGAGATGAGGCAAGCCTCCGTGAGGCAGTTGCCCGTATCGCAATCCAGGTCGAATCCTTTTCGAATCCAGATGCCGCTCTGAAATTATTAGCGTCAGCCAAGCTTTCAGACTCCGATCGTCTAAAGCAGGAGATCCTCAATCTCAGCATCTCCATCGATCCAAATCGCGGCGAAAAGCTCCTTTCCGAAAGCTACCGAAAAAAAACGAACAACTCTATAGACTCAAAGCAAATCGGCGCCGTCGCTCGCAATGGCGGGATCAGTGTAGATGCCTTTCACAGGATTTACCGCAAAGCCTCGGAAAAAGAGCGTTCCGAATTGCTCGCAGGATATCTTGGAGAATACGACAATGATATCTCCGAGCTGGTGTCGGTATTCGATCCAGGGGAGATCCCAAAACCTAAGCTTAAGGCACTTTCCAGCCGGATATTGCTTCAATCGCCCTGGGCATTCAACGAATGGATGAGCAGGGTGACACCGCAGCAGCGCAGCGACCAATTGGAATCAGTTTTGACTCAGGACGTGCAAAATCTTGGCCCGGAATCCGCAGCCATCGTTCTCGAGGCGGTCGATAATAAGCAATGTAGTGGGAAGAACTTTTCCGATCTTATTAATGCGCTCGATGGACGGGAACCTGAAAAGGCACTTAGGTGCATAGCTCGGCTTCCGGCCGAGGCCAGAACTCAAGCCGAACGCAAAGAATGGGGCATTCTCGCGAAGAAAGCATCCCTGGAACGACCGGATGATATCAAGGCATTCCTTGAAAAAGCGCCCCCATCGGCCCAGGGTAATGTGATTTCCGAATTCGCCGAGAAACTGAATGCAAAAGGGTATGACGTCGCATTGCAGCTTCTTGACGGCGTTAAAGACCCCGCCGTCCAGGCAAAACTGGAAGCTTCCATTTTGGCCAACCCGAATTCGGACATGCCGCTGGATAAGTTGGAATCGATCTGTCTCGAGAGGGCGAGGACCGCCCTCAATCCGGATATATACTACGCCGCGGCGAACGAGCTGATCAAAGAAACCGCCGACGCCGACACCGGAGCCTGCATCGGCCAAATCGAAAAATTTCCCCCAGGTCCGCTCCGGGAGAAGCTTAGCGCCTCTTTGGCAAAATACTGGTCAAGCTATGATCCGGAAGGATGTTCCGCCTGGGTGGCAAAAATGCCGCCGAGTCATACGCGCGACGTGGCATCTGCAGAGGTCGTCGCGGCATCGACGAAAGATCCAGTAGACGCGTTGAAGATCATCGCCGTTATTAGTGACCCGAAGCTTAGAATCGATTCGGCAAAAAAAATTGTCAGCTACTGGAAAAAGATCGATCCATCGTATATAGAGGCCCTCGTTAAGGATAGCGGTCTTTCGCCGGAGGAACGCGATGCTCTGAATTTGGCCCCATCTTCCGATGACCATCACTAATATATTCAGGATGATTGTATCCCGTCGCTTTTTAGCGGCGACTCTCGGCGGAATCGTAGTGGGCAGCGGCGTTGGCTTGGCCACCGTCAAATTTTCAGCCAGTTCCAAGTTTTCGGCCAATTCGGCCACCCGAAGCGGAGAAGCCGGCTCCGTGGAATCCGCCGTCATTGATACGCTGGGTCGCCTCCGATCTGGGGAGGCATTGACGCCGAGCGATTTTGCGTCGCTCCAAAACGAGATTGATGCGTGGTTACTCAGGGACCCGGTCGGATGCATCAATCGCCTAAAACGGCTCGACGCGCTCGGATTTGTAACATCAAAGCAACTCGATTCGGCGGCGGACTTGCTTGCGGGCAGCGATTTTGCCATTGGTTTGAAATTAGGAAAAGAAATAGACGATCGCCACCTCGCCGCGGCGTTTTTGCGCCGAGCGTTTAGCAGTCACGTCGCAAGAGACCCCGAATCCGTCTATCTTCTCGTCCCGTATATACCAAAAGCTGGGCATCTTCAGGACGAACTGTCAGCCGTAGCGATCAAAGCCTGGTTGCAGAAGGATTCTTTGAAGGAAGTTACGGTGATGCTCAAGGATCTCCCTAAAAGCGCCGACAAAGCAGAATGGAGCTTTGAACTTTTAGCGGCAAAAGACCCGGTAACTGCACTTCGCTGCTACCTCGAGACGAAGGATCTGGCGGGCGAATCCGAACGCAATATCCGCGATACGGTTATTGAGGCAGCCCGCACGAAAGATCCCATGGGTAGTCTGGAAGTCATTGAAAAGCTTCCCGATTCGCGACAGAAAGCCAAGCTTCTGGAATCGGTATTTGGAGCGCTTGCCGCAAAATCTCCGGAGGCTGTCATTGGCCGTCTTTCACAACAAGGCCCCACCTCATTGGGCGCGATCAAAACGGTCACGGAAAACCTGGACGCCATCATGAGTGGAATCAAGGACCCAAATAAATTTGCCGATTTTGTTGATGCAATTCCCAATGAAAATATCCGGGAACAGGCTCTGGCGGCGATGGCGTTCAAGACGGCTTACACAGATTTTGCGAAAGGCGCGTATTGGGCGGATCATCTCAAGGATGCCGGAGATCGAAAGATTGCCATCGAGATGATGACGAAAAGCCGGCCTTCGGAAAAGTCGATGGAGTTCATGCTCAGCCTGCCCGAAGGTGACTCACGAACGGATTTTGTTCATTTCACTCTGAATGGCATTCGATCGAGAATTCCAAACACTGGAGAGCCGAATATTAAATCCGATGAACTCGACTGGATTAACTCTCTTAGTCCGAGGACCAAGCAGGCGCTGGCTAACGAAATTGGGGCAACTGCGACCTCTGACAAGCTGAAAAAGCTCCTCCCCTTCCTTCAATAGGGCGTCTCGCTCTGACAAAAGTATGGAGACATCTACAGACGATGCCACAAGCGCAACTATACTCGAACCGCACCATATCGCGATAATGGCGCAAATGGAGGCTGCGATCAACGCATCGCCGCCATATCCATCCAACTTTAGTAGCCGTGGAATCACGATTTGCGCGGGCGGCCGGAAATATTTTACGAACGCCTGGGTACTAGTTCGGATGTTGCGCGAGCTCGGGTGCCGCCTGCCAATTCAAATTTGGCATTTTGGAGCCGATGAGCTCGATGGCGCCATGGAGAGCCTCGTTAAGCCATACAATGTTGAGTGCATTGACGCAAAAGCGTTCGCAAATCAAAGGAGTATCGAATTGGGCAACGGATGGCCATTGAAGCCTTTTGCCATCATCCATTCTCCCTACAAGGAAGTATTGGCGTTGGACGCCGACAACCTTCCGGTTGTCGATCCTGAATACCTATTCGACGATGCGGAATATAGGGAAACGGGGGCAATTTTCTGGCCGGACATTTCCCGAACGGGTAAAAATCGCATCATATGGGACGTAATGGCGGTGCCTTATCGGGATGAGCCGGAATTCGAAAGTGGGCAAATCGTGGTCAATAAAGAAATCTGCTGGGCGCCACTTCAGCTTACGATGTGGATGAATCAGCATTCCGCGTTCTTCTATGAACTCATTTGGGGAGACAAGGACACATTTCGCTTTGCATGGCATAAACTTGGGCATCGATTTTCCATGCCTGGTCGAGGGGTCGAAATGCTGACCATCCGCGGGAGTGCGCTGCACCGCGGCGTTTTACGCCCTTATAACCTCAATTGCGGCGTCATGTGCCAGCACGACATGGATGGCGATCGGGTATTTCAACATAGAAATATGTATAAGTGGACTTTGTATGGGGAGAATCCGAGAATTCCCGGTTTCCTTCATGAGGCCGATTGCCGCCGATTTCTGGACGATCTGCGAAAATCTTGGAGCGGCAGAATCGGACCCGCCAAATCTCCATCACAGTCCGCTGCGATCGCGGCCGCGAGGAATGAACTTTTCGGAGAAACATGGCTCTATCAGCCGCGGGAGTGGTATCTCCCCGACTCGGCCTTCACGGACGTCTCCGCCGCCGTCGTTGGCCCGGTCACGCCCGGGGGCGATCCAAGTATTGCCATCCGCCTGACCGCGGACGAGGAGATGAATTCTCGCCCGGATAAGGCGGTGGCACCTGTGGGGGAATGTCAGCCACGAACACTTGAGGAGCTCAGCTGTGGAGCGCCAGACGATGAACTTGCCTGGCAAGAGCTTCATTTCGACGAAGATGGCACGTTTGGGCGATCCGCGGACGACGCCCTCATGTTCTGGGAGCTATTTGAGGCGGATGACGAAGTTGTTCTGAAAATCTCAAGCTCTGCGCGCGTGGTCACGTATCTCCGCCGCGAAAGTCGTGGAACATGGTCCGGCCTATGGCTTCACGGCAATTCCATGTTCATGAGAGATAAGAAACACGGGGCCTGGTTTGGTCCCTGGCTAAACGGAAAGCCAAATGAATCATTTCGGCTTTGTTCGTTAAAGACGGTGTTTCCGATGGCCTTGTCCGGAAATGGCGATGGGTTTGGCGGCGGAGGAAAATCAGGACACGAGCCGCAAGGCCAGGATACCGGAGCCGCGGCCGTGCCTCCGTTGCGGCATCGTTCCGTACTCCACGTATGTAACTCAGCTTTCGGCATCGGTGACCACATAACCACATTATATGCTTGCGCGGGTGCGGCGGATGCTGGATCCGAGGTCATCTTTTACACGCCATATTACCCGTGGTTTGAGCGTGTTTCGCATCCCCATCTGACGATTAGAGAGTTTCGCCCACCAAGTCCGTCGGAAGCAGCGTCCGCATCAAAAAAAGCGCCCCCGTCGCCGCGAGAGATCAGACAAATGCTCGAACTGGCCATTGCGCGAGAAAATGGCGGCGCCAGTGCGGAATCTATTTCGGTTGTCGATGTCAACCGACACTATAACGCCCAGCTCCGTTATGCTGAAGACAAGGCGTCATGGTATGCTTCCTCGATCGTCCAGGGGGTTGTCCCGCGCCGTCCGTGGAAAGTTGATAGACAACTGAAATGCCGGCGTCTTGATTTTCGAAAATATATTCTCTTGGCTCCCTGCGCCGCCGTTTCGGTGCGTGATTGGCCTGCTGCACATTGGCGGCGACTCTGTTCTTTGCTTTCAGAAGCCGGTTTTGAAGTGGTCGCAATTGGCTTGGAGCGGAATACTGAGCGGTTAGTCGAGATCTGTAATGAGACGTGGGCATTCTGGGCGATCGGGCAAGAACCGGAATGGGTAATGGACGCGATGCTGGGGTCCGTCGCGGTCATTGCGCAAGACAGTGGTTTGGCTCACGTCGCTGGCCTCCTCCGTATTCCCACGATCGCCATTCACGCCCACCTTCCCCCGCGCATGCTCTTCTCCATGACGGATGTTATATCCGCGACCCCGGAAACTGATTGCACATTTTGCCGGTGGCGTCCTGACCGCGGCTTTTTGACAAGTTGCGCCTCTGGATGCTCCGCATTGGCCACGATTGGACCGGAGCAAGTCATGAAATTGGTCCGCAAAATTTGTGCTCGGCAAGGTTCCGATGAATTCGGTGATTTGACGCCGATCCTGAGTTAGGTACAGAAAACCATTTGGATTCCACGGGAATGCCAGGAACATCCGCGCCTAAATCGATCGAGTCGCCCGAAGTAATCGCTGTCACTATCGGAATTGGGGATATTTTTCGGTATCTCGCTGAGCTGGCTGCGGCGACCTGTCGCGGACGGACGGGTTTGGCAACCTATATCCTTGGAGCCGGCGACATGCTCTCGGCGGGCTGTAATAAGCCTCACGAGCTGAAGTTTGCTCTTTTTGAACTTTTCCCGAGAGCGCAGTATATTCTCTACTTCGATGCGGATACGATCTTCCTTGAGGATTGGAATGTTCCAGTCGAACAAGCCGCGGAAAGTTTTTTTTGTGTGCGGGACTTTGCGGATGATCCATCAGTGATTGCGGAATCGCTCCGCATCGGAATCAATCCGAAATCATACTTCAATAGTGGGCTTTTTCTCCTAAGTCGTTCGGCGCATCGGGATATGTTGACGCTCGCGGGCCGTCTCTCCCGGGAGTTTCCCAGTCCGTTTCACGACCAGACCTATCTGAATGCCGCGCGCTCCGAATTGCAGATCGCGACGATATTCCTCGGTCCTGAGTATAATGCCATGCGGCTGGAGCGACGCCAAGACTTGCCTCGCGCCACTGTCGGCCACTTTCGATGGATTGATAGCAAGCCGATAGATATGCTCGGTTCATATTACCACTTTTGGCTGAGGCGCGGAATTGGACGCCTTAGCGAAATCCAACAATGTGTCGACGAATTATTGGGCATGCCCTATACGATCAACGAGGTTGGCCTTCCCTCGCGTCAAATTGCCTTTCACAAAAGTTGCAAGATTTCGGTCAGTGCTGCCGATAGTGAGAAATACTGGGAAATATCGCTTCAGAGCGACGGGCCTGTCCTTTGGATCTCGAACGACCGTTCAACGACTCACATGCTCCGGCGAACAGGCGAAGGCATTTGGAAGGGGACGGTCCTGGCGGATTCGGGCCGTACCGTAAGTATCGATCCGTTAATGGCGGCGGCCTCTGAGGTTCCAGGCCATTCAAATTCGAAAATGGAATGATGAAACGCTGGGCCATTATAAGCACGACACAACGCTGTGGATCCACCTGGCTGGCGAGGATTCTCGGAGCTATGTTGGAGTCACCGTTTCAATATGTCGAAGCCGCACCCTTGGGTTTCAACCTTCGAGAGCTAAGCGCCGAAGCTGCATCCACGCTTTTTGCAAATCAACTCCGCAGCCTGCTGACGCCGCCAGTTCTGAAAACTCATGACATTCCGTCGAGAGATTTCGACAGCTTGGCAGATGCGCTGCCTGAAGCGAAGCTATTTACTATCAGTCGCAATTTCAAGGATGTCTTTATCAGCCGCTATTTCTATGCCCGCTATCACTGGGAAACGAGCCCCCACCTTGGAGCACGGCCTGAACACTTGAACCAAGCGCTTGCGCCTTTGGACCACCTCTCGGACGGGGATGCATTGTCCGCGCTCATTCCGAGCCCGCTTCTCTCATTCTGGGCGCGAAACTGGGCGGCATTTGAAACCAAATTCAGTACACGAGATGCAATACGAATTACGTATGAAGATATGCTTTCCGGGGCACACCAATGGCGGCTCGAGGAATTTACGGGCCGGCAATACGTCGAACCGCCCTCCTTTTTAGAGTTCCAAGACGACGAAAGTGTCAAACATGGCCGATTCGGCCATGCTCGGTTTAATCGTGTTGGCCGTCACGGCCAATGGAAGGATTGGTTTACAAATGAACAGAGCGCAATCATTGACTCGATAGCTCTCTCGGCGCGGGAGGAAGAAGAGCGCCTTCGTGAAAATTGCCCTCGATGACTCCGTTTTGTCTGCATCCTCTCAGCCGGTCGAATATCCGCTGTTCTAATCCGGATATCGAACGAGGAAGCAACAGACCGCAGATCCTTGATAAGGCCGAACTTTGTCAGAAGCTGCGGCGGCACTCGTGTTTCGGATCTCCATGGAAGCCGCTGAGACGGCTCTGTCAGTTCCCTTTATCTTGTGACTGGGGCATGTTTGATCCTCCGTCGCCACCGCAGGATGCCTGCACCCAATGCGCCGGCGGCGATGAGCCAATTCTCGGTTGGTTCGGGAACGAGCCGTAACGAATTTCCGCTCAGTTGCAGCTGGCTGAACGGGCTGGCTGCGGGGAAATTGAGTGTGAAATTAGAGGCGGAAAAGTTCGGGGCGGTTGCCCCGGTCCAACTGAACAACGTATAAACCTGTCCGGGATCATATCCACTCCCCACCGTGAGGTTGAGCGTAATGGGCCCGGTGGTGTTGAAGGTGCCGCTCGTCACCAGAATCTCATCCGACGTCGCCCCCAGTTGGAGCGAGAGCGTGGAGTTTGCCTCCAAGGTAAGGCCTGAATTAAACGTTAGAGCACCCGGGCCGTTGTTGCTGGCCGAAGGACTCAATGTTGCCCCTCCTTTGATGTCGACCAATCCGCCCTCGAAACCGTGGCCGCCGAAAGTGGCCCCGCTGTTCACCGTGACGTTTCCAGTTCCCGTTGCGCTGCCAGATAAGTTGTTCACGAGCAATGTGCCGCCAGAGACGGTCGTGGTGCCAGTGTAAGTGCTCGCGCCGGAAAAGGTTTCGATACCGGTGCCGGTTTTGATAACGTTCACTTTCCCGTTAATGCTGCCAGAGAAACCGTTGTATGAACTGCCGGTGGAGTTGTTATTGGCGCCGATTGTGACGGTGCTCGTGGTGTTGGTGCTATTCGTCACTGTTCCGCCGCCGCTCAGCCCATCGAAAGCTTCGTTCTTTCCGTTGAGATCGAAAAGACCGCCGGTATTGATTACCACGGCTGCGGAATCATAGATCTGGTCGCTGGCGGAACCGGCCAACTGAGCCGTGCCTCCGCTGTTCACGATCAAGCCAAGTGCGCCACCGACCGCGTGCGCGGAACTTTTGCTCTTGGCCAGTTGCAGCATGCCGTCGTTGACAATCACCGCCAGACCGGAGTCATCGCCGCTCCCACCCAACACGAGAGTTCCTGAGCCACTCTTGATCAGAGAATCTCCGACGAGCCCGGTATTTGCGCCTATGGCAGTTCCAGTAAAGGTGAGAGTCGTGCCTGCTTGTGTGACTTCGATTCCGCCGCCACCATATCCGATCGTGAACCCTCTGTCCGTGGATGCCGTGGCACCGGTGTATTGCAAGGTTCCTCCGTTGATTTGGATTGAGGCATTTGTTCCAAGAGGACTCGCGGTGCCTGAGTTCGCAATCGAAGGAATGCTCAGCGTTCCACCATCTATGTAGGTTTTGCCGGTATAGGCGTTGGCCCCGGACAGCGTTAAGGTACCGGCTCCGCTTTTGGTTACCGTGTTGGTCCCCGCCTTGGCGATGACTGTAGAAATGGTCAGAGAGTCCGAAGCCAGATCAGTGCGGAACTCCAAATCTGCATTGCCTGTAGTTTGGATAGCTGTCCCCCCGCTGATCGTGGCCGAACCGCCACCCGATTTCAAAATGCCGCTCACAGTGACAGTCGCACCAGAGGCGAGTGTGAAATCATTAGCGCCCGCAATATTCAATGTCTTGAACGTAGCTGTCGCCTGTGCGGAAATAGTGCCAGTGATTCGAACGTAATTCGTTCCGGTGATGCTGGTTGTTGCCCCTCTTGTAATGGATCCCGCGTCAACCCCGTAATTGATTCCTCTAACAAACCCGGTGGCATCATACCAGGCGTAGTTACTTCCGCCAAAGAAGGATCCGATATTAATAAAACCGGTTGTCTGGCCGGTTAATACGATCTTATTCTGGGTCCCATTGGTGCCGCCGTTGACAACGTAATTCACTGCCGCCCCGGGGTTATAATGCTGACCGTTGGCGAAGATGAGGGATACATTCTGCGCCGCAACACGATTCGATTCAACTGTGCCATCTCCTCCTACCACACTGAGCAGACCCAAGGTCTGAGAAGTTGCCCCGCTGGCACCCGTGTTGTCATAAATAAATGTCCCGGAGCCTCCGCCGGCACTCGATCCCAGGTAAATATTATTATTGGAGTTTAGAGACCCAGTGGAAGCGGAGAGTTGCAAAGTCCCGCTCGAGATCACCATAGAGCCTGTAAAAGTATTGACGCCAGCCAGTACCAACGTGCCGTCGCCGCCAAACTGGAACCCGGATGTGCCTGCGATGGGCGCATTGATCGTAGCGGTCTGCCCGGCGTTAGTGACTGTGACCGTAGGGGTAAAGCTGCTGAATATCGTGAGGGACTTGCCAGGTGCGTTGTTGAGAACGTAGCCGTCGCTATCGAACTGCAACCCGGTCGTGGAGACGTTGTCATTAATCGTAACTGTCCCAGGATTGCCCGCAAAACGGGCAACCGAACTGGCGTCACTGTTATTCCAGGTCTGATAAGTCGAACCCGTATCCGGCACCCAGAGCAGACTTGATAGATCCCAGCTACCGGTCCCGCCACTAGGCTGACCGCTACCGAAGGCGCTCCAGTCCAGCATGACGGCTTTGGCGCTGGGAACAGCTCCAGATACGAGAATAAAACTGGCAATGGCGTGCGAAAGCACACGGCGATTAGAGAACATACAACACCTCCTTTTGTTTACAGCGACCGACCGGTGGTTGGGTGGCCTACGGATTTGACTTCAGACGCTGGTGGGAGCCCATCCGAAGTTTTATTTGTTCTAGGTGAGGTGTTTGTTGGATGTCCAGACTTTTTTCAAAGTAAATCTATTTATGACAGTTTACGAAGTCTTGGTATTAACTTTGAGGGGAAATATCTGACATCAAGTAGTGGGTAGATGTGGCCGAGAGAACCCATTGGCGGGATGAGATAAGTCGTCGTGCTCCAATACCTTGCTCCGTTAGCTACCTCTCCTCTCCGCGAACTCCACGGCTCCGCGTGAACCTCCAGGATCTCCTCTCCGCAGCGCTTGTGTCATAACCAGATTTCTTTGAACGAATCAGTCAAATCTGGTGTCTGCGTGCGTCCGACGGTATTGCTCTCAGAACTTCCACCAATTCGGCTTGAACTATGTCTACTGATCTCTCGTCCGCTCCGCTCCCAAAAGATGACGTCGCTGCGATCGACGAACTTCGCCAGGTCTACGGGCGGCTTCGTGATGAGTTGAAGAAGATCATTGTCGGTCAGGAGAAGGTCATTGAGCAGCTTGCCATCTGCCTGTTCGCTCGCGGACATGCCCTGCTCATGGGTGTGCCGGGACTGGCCAAGACGCTGCTCATCAGCCGCCTGGCTGAGACGATGTCTCTCAGTTTCAGCCGCATCCAGTTTACCCCGGACCTCATGCCGATGGATATCACGGGGACGGACATCCTGCAGGAGCTGCCGGGTGGAAAACGGGCCTTCGAATTCGCCAAGGGTCCTGTGTTTGCCAACATCGTACTCGCGGATGAAATCAACCGGGCGCCGTCCAAGACACAGGCTGCGATGCTCGAGGCGATGCAGGAACATCGTGTGACGGTCGCGGGCCGCACTTATCAGTTGGATTCGCCATTCTTCGTCCTCGCGACGCAGAACCCGATCGAGCAGGAAGGCACCTATCCCTTGCCCGAAGCGCAGCTCGATCGCTTCATGTTTATGATCGGCGTCGATTATCCGTCGCGCGCCGAAGAGATCGCCATCGCGCGCAGCACGACGGGCGTGGCGTTGCCGAAGCTAGAGCACGTCCTCACGGGAGAGAAGGTGCAGGCTTACCAGGATTTGGTGCGGCGTGTGCCGGTGCCGGATCACCTTTATGAATTTGCCGTGGACCTTGCCCGCCGCACGCGGCCGAACAACAGTGAATCCCCGGCCTGGATCAAGCCGCTCGTGAGCTGGGGCGCCGGTCCCCGAGCCGTGCAGTATCTCATCCTCGGCGCCAAGGCGCGCGCCGCTTTCCATGGAAGCTATGTCGTACGACTCGAAGATATTGTCGAAGTGGCGGACCCGGTCCTGAGACATCGGGTGATGACCACCTTCACTGCCGAATCGGAAGGCGTGACGAGCCGCGATGTGACCAAGCGTCTGGTGGAGGAATTGAGCAAGGCGGCGTGACCGGGAGGACCGGAACATGGCCAAAGAAAAAAGATCCTTCCTGGAGCCGACCGTGCTCGCGCGGCTCATGGCGCTGCCTTTGCATGCCCGGCAGGCGATGCTCGGCAGCGTCTCGGGAAAGCACCGCAGCCCGGTGCGTGGCTCGTCCCTGGAGTTTGCCCAGTACCGAAAGTACGTCCCGGGCGACGACACCCGCCGGCTCGACTGGCGGACCTGGGGGCGAAGCGACCGCTTTTACATCAAGGAATTTGAGGCGGATACGAATCTCCGTCTTTGCCTGCTGATCGATACCAGCGGTTCGATGGGGTTCGGACCTGCGGGAGCGACCCGGCTTGATTTCGCGTTGCGCCTTGCCGGTACGCTGGGTTATCTCGCGGCGAAGCAGGGGGATGCCGTTGGTTTGTGGAGTCTTGCCCAGCATCCCATGGAAGTCCCCGCACGCCGTGGAGCTTCGCATCTCGGGCTTGTGCTGGACCAGATGAGCGACATCAAACCGGTTGGCGGCACGACGCTGCTCACCGCGCTTCACGATGCCGCGGAGAAGATCCGCCAGCGCGCGCTGGTGGTGATCTTTTCCGATCTCTTCGTGCCGCCGGCGGACCTGAAGTCCGCTATTCAGCATCTCCGTTTTTGCCGGCACGATGTGGCGGTATTTCATCTTCTCGATCAAAGCGAACTCGACTTCGATTTCGACCGGCCTGCGCGTTTCATCGATATGGAAGGCGGCGAGGCTGTGCTGGCAGACCCCTCGCTCATCGCACGGAATTATCGCGAAGTCGTGCGGGTGTATCTGGCGGAAATGGATGATCTCGTCCGTACGACGGGCATCGATTACCACCGGGTGAAATTAAATGGACGCTACGACGACGTGCTCGTGCGTTTCCTCTTGGGACGAACCCCGAAACGGGCGGCCAGGTGACCTTTCTCCAACCCATTCTTCTGTTCGCTCTGCCGCTCGCGGCATTGCCGATTATCATTCATCTCATCCATCTTTACCGGCGACGGCAGGTGCGATGGGCGGCGATGATGTTCCTCCTCGCAGCGCAGCGGATGAACAAGGGGCTCTCGCGCCTTCGGCAGATCCTCATCCTCGCCTTTCGCGTGCTGGCGGTCGCCGCGCTCATCCTGCTCGTGGCGCGTCCGCTGGCCGGCGGCTGGCTGGGGCTTACCGGTGGTGCGCCGGATACAATTATGATCCTGCTCGATCGCTCGGCGAGCATGGAGCAGCAGAATACGGCTACGGGAGTCAGCAAGCGTGTGGCCGGCCTGCGCAACCTGACCAAGGCGATCAAGGATGCCGTGGGCGGCCGTTCGCGGCTGGTCCTGATCGATAGCGCGACGCGCAAACCGTTGCCCATCGAAAAGGCGGATTCGCTGCTCGATGTCCCGCAGATCGAAGCGACCGATACCGCGGCGGACATCCCGGGACTTATGCAGGGTGCGCTCGATTACATCACGACGAATAAAACCGGCCGGACGGATGTCTGGCTGCTCAGCGATCTTCAGCGCAGTGATTGGGACACCACGGGCGGCCGTTGGGAGCCGTTGCGTTCCGCGTTCACTTCGCTTCAGGGAGTGCGTTTTCACCTTTTGACCTATCCACAGGCTGCGCCGGATGATCTGGGGGTTTCCGTCGATCACGTGACGCGTCGCGAGACGAGCGAGAAAGCGGAAATCCTCCTGGATTTGCGCATCACGCGGCACGTGGAACATCCGCAGCCCGTCGAGGTGCCGTTGCGCTTTGTCGTGAATGGCACCGCCACGACGGCCAAGGCGACGCTGAAGGAAAATCAACTCGTCATGCAGGCCTACGCGATCCCGATCGATAAGACGGTGAAGCGCGGCTGGGGCCGGGTGGAGTTGCCCGCGGATTCCGCGCCCGCGAACAATACCTTCCATTTCGTCTTCGACGAAGCTCCGGTCCTGCGTTCCGTGATCGTTTCCGATGACGAAGCGCAGACCGGGCCCTTGAGCGCGGCGCTTTCCGCGGCAGCCGATCCCTCGAATAAATATCAGGCGACCGTCCTGAGCGCGCGCCGCGCGGCGGAGATTCCCTGGGATGAAACGGCGCTGATCGTCTGGCAGGCGCCGATTCCGAAGGAGGACGAAGTGCTGGCCCATCAGCTGCAGGCCCACGCGGCTGCGGGACGCAGTATCCTTTTTCTTCCCCCCGAGACGGCCGATTCGACAGAGATCTTCGGCCTGCACTGGGATCAATGGGAAGACGCGACCGCCGACAAACCGCAGACCGTGGAGTGGTGGCGCAATGATGCCGATCTTCTCGCAAATACGCGCGATAGTGCAGCGCTGCCGCTGGGCACACTGGAGATCACGCGGCGTTGCGGCATTACCGGAGACGGCGTTCCGCTCGCGCGCGTTGCGGGGCAGGTGACTTTGCTCATGCGTTCATCGCAGGAACACGCCAGCGGGGTCTATTTTCTCGGAACGCTCCCGGGACCGGGGGCTTCGAGTCTGGCGCGGGATGGCGTGGTGATGTTTGCCATGCTCCACCGAGCTTTGAATGAAGGGGCCCGCGGGCTTGGAAAAGCACAGCAGCGGCTGACTTCAGCAAATGCACTGGCGGGTGGAGATCAGTGGCATCCGGCGGACCAACGCGAAGCCGTACTTTCGGAGAGTCTGCCGTTGCGGGCCGGCGTTGTCGCTTCGGGGGATAAGCTCATCGCTCTAAACCGCCCTCCGGGAGAGGATCAGTCGGAGCATCTTTCTGGCGCGGAACTGAATGAGCTATTTGCAGGTTTGGATTTTCGCGTGCTGACCGACACGCTGGAAGATGGCCGCAGCCTCACGAACGAAATCTGGCGGACCTTCCTGATCGGAATGGCGCTGGCCCTTTTGGGCGAGGCCCTGCTGTGCCTGCCGTCGCGCCAGCAGTCGGTGGAGTCGAAGCCCCGAGGTTTTCCCGGAAAAGCCGCACCTGAACCAACGCCCGTGACAGGAGGTGTCTCGTGACCGCGTCGAGCGAATCCCTCGTCTTTACCGCCACTACGGCTTCCGTCGCGGTGTCCATCGCATTCGTGGCGGTCATCGCTGTGCTGTCCTGGCTTGGCTGGCGGCGCAGTGGATATCGTGCCGCGACCGGCTGGCTCGAAGCGTTGCGCGTGCTCATCGCCGCGGGTGTTGCCATCACGCTGAACCAGCCGGAGTGGCGGCAAATTTTCAAACCGGAGAAAAAGCCTACGTTGGTCATCCTTTCGGACGTATCGCATTCAATGAATACGTGCGACGTCGTCGATCCGGCGAATCCGGCGGTGGGGCTCAAGTCGCGCGCTGACGCAGCCAAACCTCTTACCGACCTTTCCGCCTGGCAGGAAATCTCGAAGCGAATGGATGTAATCGTAGAGCCGTTCTCCTCCGGCCAGGAGCCCCCGGAAGAAGGCACCGATCTCAACATTGCGTTAAGCCAGGCGGCGGAGCGACATTCGCGGCTCAATGCCGTCGTGCTGCTGAGCGATGGCGATTGGAATACCGGGCTGGCTCCGGCCCAGGCGGCCACGCGTTTGCGGATGCGCAACGTGCCCGTCTATGCGGTGCCGATCGGATCCGAATCGCGGCTGCCGGATGTGGAACTGTCGAGCTTCGAAGTGCCCGCGTTTGCCATCGCGGGAAAGCCGTTGCGCATACCTTTCACCATCGATAGCTCGTTGCCGCGCGAGGAAGCGGCGACGCTGGAGATGAAGTCTTCCACCGGTGAGATCGTGACGAAGGACGTGGTCATTCCGGCGATGAGCCGATTGCAGGATGTCATCGTCTGGAAGCCGGAAAAGCCGGGTGAAATCAAACTCACTCTTACTGTTCCCAAAACGGGCGAAGAACGTTTTACCCAGAACAACTCCATCGAAGCGCCGCTCTCCATCCGCAAGGAGCAGTTGCACGTGCTGGTCATCGATTCGTATCCGCGCTGGGAGTACCGTTATCTGCGCAACGCCCTGGAGCGTGATCCCGGCGTGGAAGTGCATTGCCTGCTCTTTCAGCCGGACCTCGGAAAAGCGGGCGCCGGGCGCGGTTATCTCCAGGCAATGCCAAAAGACGACGAACTGGCGAAATACGACGTCGTGTTTCTCGGCGATGTGGGCGTGGAAAAGAGCCAGCTGACTGTTGAGCAATGCGCCACGCTGCAGAAGCTGGTGCGTGATCAGGCGGCCGGTCTTGTTTTCCTCCCCGGACTGCGGGGCTTCGAGACCTCGTTGCAGGGCACCGCGCTGGCCGATCTGTTGCCCATTGCCTGGGATGAGTCCCAGCCACGCGGGTGGGGGGCTTCTTCGCCGGGCAAATTCGTTTTGACCGAAGCCGGTACCCACAGCCTGCTGACCAAGCTGGAGGACACCGAGGAAAACAGCGCGCGGGTCTGGCAAAACCTCCCCGGCTTTCAATGGTACGCTCCCGCTTTGCGGGCCAAGGCCGGCTCGGAAATTCTCGCGACCCACGCCACCGAGTCGAACCAGTTTGGGCGGATCCCGCTGATCGTCACCAAGACTTACGGCGCCGGCAAAATCCTCTTCATGGGGACGGATGGCGCATGGCGCTGGCGCAAAGGCGTGGAGGACAAATATCACTACCGCTTCTGGGGCCAGGTTGTGCGCTGGATGGCATATCAGCGCAATATGTCCCAAGGCGATAAGATGCGGCTCTTCTATTCGCCCGATCGCCCGGCAACCGGGGCGGTGCTCACGCTCAATGCCAACGTGACCAGCGCTTCCGGCGATCCGCTTCACGACGGCACGGTCATTGCGCAGATCATCGCGCCGTCCGGAAAGACTTCGAGCGTGCGGCTCATGTCTGCCGGTGAAGATGCGTGGGGGCTTTTCACGGGCGTTTTTACGCCGTCTGAGCCCGGCGAATATCGCGTGCGACTGACTTGTGCCGATTCCGGTACCGCCCTCGATACCGTTATTTCCGTGCAGGGAACGAGCCGTGAAAAAGTGGGGCAGCCGGCCAAATTCGACGTCCTTCGCGAGATTGCCCAACTCACGCGCGGCCGAATGATGGAAAGCGCCGACCCCGCCACTGTGGTTTCCGCCATCGCCGCATTGCCTCAACCCGAGTTGCAGGAACGCCGCATCCAGCTCTGGGCCCACCCAGCTTGGGCCGGCTTCCTGGTCATGCTCATGGGCGTCTTCTGGGCCGGCCGAAAAGCCGTCGGCGTATTTTAACCAGCTTTTTCCATGAATCCCCCTTATAACTTTCCGTGTCCAAGCAGGTCCCGGCTTCCGATTGCGTAGCTGGGAGTAGAATCGAACCCGTCGTTAAACGTGCCATGAATACCAATCTGCCGCCCGTTCTCGAAACGAAACTCGCTGATTTCCGCCGCCGCGTTTGGGTTGTGAAACTCGCGGAAGGCGCACTCTTCGCCGTCTTTGGGATCGCCCTTTCCTATCTTGTGGTCTTTGTCCTGGACCGCTTTTTCGAAACGCCCGGCTGGGTGCGTCTTTCCCTGCTTCTCGCGGGTGGCGCGACACTGGGCCTTGGGCTGCCGCTGAAATGGCATCGGTGGGTCTGGCGGCAGCGCCGGCTGGAAGATGCGGCCCGGCTGTTGCGCCGCACATTCCCACGGCTGGGTGATCAGTTGCTCGGCCTCGTCGAACTCGCCCGCATGGATCACGCTGCGGAAGGCCGCAGCGAACGCCTCGTGCAGGCAGCCATGGAACAGGCGGCGAATGCAATCAAGGATCAGGATTTCTCCCAGGCCGTGCCGGAAGCACGGCATCGCCAATGGGGTTGGGCGGCAGCCAGTGTCGTCGGTCTTGCGGCCTGCGTTTTGGTGCTGGTGAATGACGCGGCGCGCAATGCGCTCGCCCGCTGGTTCATGCCCTGGCGCAACGTGGAACGCTTCACTTTCGCGCGGATCGATCCGCTGCCGAAGCAACTCGTCGTCCCGTATGCCGAGCCGTTTCATCTTCCGGTGCATCTTACGGCTGACACGCGGATGACGCCCGAACGCGGCACGGCGAAGATTGGGGATCAGCCGTCGGTGACGGCCGATCTGACCGAGGGCAGTTATCCGCTCGCTTTCCCGCCGCAGAAAAAAGACGCCGCGCTTTCGCTGTCGCTGGGCGATGTGCGCAAATCGATCGAAGTGATGCCGCGGCCGCGGCCGGAACTCGCGGAACTCGCCGTGCGTCTTCGTTTGCCTGCTTACTTGGGTTATCACACCGAACCGCGTATCGAAGTGCGCGGTGGCGGAGTCAGTGTGGTGAAAGGTGCGGAGGCGGCATTTGAGGCCAAGGCCAGCCGCATGCTCGCTTCCGCCGATCTCGATGGCAGCAAGCAGCAGGTGGAAGGAGACAAGATCGTGACGAGTTATCAGCCGGTCGCCGCTGATACGGAGCGCAAGTTCATGTGGAAGGATCTCGATGGGCTGACGCCACGCGATCCGCTCGTCCTCAAGGTTCACGCCGTGGAAGACGAGCCGCCGAAAATCGTGGCGCGCCGTGAATCGCTCGAACAGGTGGTGCTCGACTCGGAAGTCGTGACCTTCGATCTCAACGCGAGCGATGACTTCGGGGTGAAGACCATCGGCCTTGAGTGGACCGGTTCACAGATGAAAGAGGACGGCAAGACGCCAATCAGCGGCGACAGGATTTCCGCAGGTGGCGATCACGAGAAAAAAGATGTCACGGCGCGGGCCACGTTCTGTGCGACGCGCGACGGGGTCGAGCCTCAGACGGTTGAAGTGCGGGCCTGGGCGGATGACTATTTCCCGGGTCGGCAGCGCGCGCGTTCGGCGGCGTTTGTGCTCCATGTGCTGAACAAGACCGATCACGCGCTGTGGCTGACCGAGCAGTTCGGCAAATGGCTGGATGCCGCCCGTGAGAGCTACGATCGCGAACAGCAGCTTCATCAGACCAACAAAGAACTGCGCGCGCTGAGCGTGGCGGATCTCGATCGTCCGGAAAATCGCCGTCGCGTTTCGCAGCAGGCGGCCGCCGAGGGAGCAAATGCTTCCCGTCTCGATAGCCTGACTCATTCCGGTCGGAACCTCGTCGAGCAGGCAACGAAGAACGATGAATTCGATGCCCGCCGGCTGGAGTCGTGGGCGACGATGCTCAAGACCTTGCAGGACATTGCGGCGAACCGCATGCCAAGCGTGGCGGATCTCCTGAAACAGACGGCAAGCGCCCAGGCCGGAAAACCGGGCGAAGCTTCCCCGGCCTCTTCGCAGACCAGCCCGGCTCAGGCGACACCGCAAAATGCCACGGCGAAAGCGGGCCAGACTGCGCCTTCCGTGAGCCAGGGAACACTACCTCCGGGTGCGCTGACGCCTGCGCCGCCGATTGATCCGAATGCTCCGCCCAAGCCGGCCGCGCCGAGCATTGCCGATCGTGAAGCTGGCTTCAACAAGCCAGGCGATCCGCAACCAGCCGATCCAAATGCCGCGCCCAAACCGCCGGGCGGCGGCAAGCTTCGCCTGCCGAACACTGTGCTCGCTTCCGCGGGAGGCAAGAAAGATGACAACGCAGCCAAGCCGCCGGAATCACCCGCGCAGCAGAAGATGGAAAATGCGGTTAACGAGCAGAAGGACCTGCTCGCCGAGTTCGCCAAAGTCTCTGATCAGCTCAGCGAGATCCTCGCCAGTCTCGAGGCCAGCACCTTCGTGAAGCGCTTCAAAGCCGCTTCACGCCATCAGATGAGCATCGCCTCAAACATCAGCCAGCAAACGCTCGATGGCTTTGGCGCGGAAAAGGTGAATGCCGAAAAGGTGGAGCCGATTGCCAAGCACGCGAAGGATCAGAGCGATGTCGTTCGCGTCATCCAGAGCGACCTCGATGCCTACTACCAGAGGAAGCAGGACACGCGCTTCAAGACAATCCTCGAAGACATGAAGAAAACGGAGATCGTTCGCGCGCTGGCGCGCGATGCCGAGAAGGTCTCGGTGAATCTGAGCGGTCAATCGCTGGTCGGCTCCGAGTACTGGGCGGATACGCTGGATCGCTGGGCGGAAGAACTGGTGTCGGCAAGCGAATGCAAGAATTGCTCGAGCTGCAGCGGCGACAGCCTGCCGCCGGAAATCGTGCTCAAGGTTATGCAATCGCTCCGCGACGAAATGAAGCTGCGCGACGAAACGCGCGAGATCGAGAACGCCCGAAGCGCCATTGTGAAATCGGCTTATTCCAGGGGAGCGCGCAACCTGGCCGAAACGCAGACCGGCATCAGCACGCATACCCAGACCGCCATTGATGACATCGTCGCCATTCCGCAGGGCACGGCGAAGTTCAGCAAAGAGCTGCGTTTACTCAAGGCGGTTGTCTCTGTGATGGACGAAGCGCAAGGCGTCCTCGTCACGCCGGAAACGGGTCCGACCGCAATCGCCGCTGAGACTGAAGCAATCGAACTGCTGCTCCAGGCGAAGCGTTCTGGCAAGGGTGGCGGTGGTGGCGGAGGCAATCCTGGTGGTGGTGGAACTGCCGCCTCCGCGAATTCCGCCGCGCTGGCCGATCTCGGGCCGGGCTCCGATGCGAGCAGCACCTTCGCGGTGCGTCCAGTGGGACAAGCGACAGGCCGGGCGGGGAAGGAATTCCCGGATGAATTCAAGCCAGGGCTCGATGCATACTTCAGCCTGCTGGAAGGGACGAACACCGCGAAATGACACGTATCTCTTTGCGAAAATGGGGGCTGGTTGCGGTTCCGCTCCTGGCCACGCTTCTCGCCGAGGTGCCGGTGGTTCATGCTCAGGTCCTGAACCGAGCCATCGCGATCGGAAGAGTTGCAGCCACACTTGCTTCCGGAAAGCCCGGGGGTGAGGCGAAGGGGCCAAAATTTTCCGAAGACACCGAAAAGACTCTCACAAAGCTAATGAGTGAGATGAAGTTGGCGAAGGTCAAGTACTGGACGGACCGAACGAAGCACGAGGTCGACGATATCGTGGCGAACACCGGGCTTGGAGCCGAAGGCGCGAAAGCGCTGGAAACCTCGGCGGCGCCAGTGATCGACGAGTGCGTGCAGGAATGGTTGGAAAAGACAGAGGCATTCCTCCGAAAATCGATCGCGACGTCCGAGCAGGCATTTAAGGTCAAGCCGGACGAGATGCCGCAACTCGTGAACATGTACGTGAGTTCGAACATGTTTGGGACGGTCACGCCGCCAAATAAAAGGCCGGCGTGGGAGCAGGCACTGAAACGCACGCTCACGGCGGAGCAGGACGCGAAGTGGGAAAAACTCATCGCGCAGCGAGAACAGGAGTTCGAGGAACAGGTGGGCGGCCTGTTGAAAGGCATGGACGAGAGGCAACGAGACCAAACGAAGGCGATGATGCAGCCAACGGTGACTTCGATCGATGGAGTGCTTGGGCTTTCCCATGAGCGGCGCGCTCAATTGGAGGCCCTGGCGGAGGCTGCCGTTAAAAAATCCGGGGAGGGTTGGATCGAGCGGGCAAAGGAGGAATTGCGGAGCTTGGAGCCCGAAGCGCGCCGTCGGATTGTCAAGGCGGGTCGTTATTACCGAGGGCTCGATGACGATGATTACCCCGACCATCAGGCAGTTTGGAAAGAGGGTCTGGCCAAGCTCCTGACTGCCGAGGAAATGAAACGCCTGGATGACGACAAGGAAAACCGCAAGGCGCGGCGCGCTCAGGTGGTGGGCCGGCTGCTGGTCGCGGAAATGGACCGAAAAGTCGCCTTTACTTCAAGTCAGCGAGAACGTCTCGAACCCCTGATGGAACGTATTGCGAAGGCGGATACAACGTTGACCCCTGACGACAAAAATCCTAACGCACGTTACTTTAGTATCATGCCCCAGATGTTGTGGACGGCGGCAAAGGGAGCGACAGCGGAGGACATAAAGCCAATCCTGGACGATCTCCAGTGGAAGCATTGGCAAGTCGCCTGCAACGCCAAATCGGCTGATTCGGACGAGGATAACGAACCGCTCGCGAAGCCGAACGCGGCAAAGACGGACGACCAGCCGGCGCCGGCCAGCGAACCGGAGGATTTTGAAATCGAGGTCTCGAAATTCCTCGAGAAAAAGACATCGTCGGAACGCCTGCGTGTGCTCGAATCCATGGTGGTCATGGCGGAGGACATTGTGCGGGTGGCGGGGCTAAGTCCGGAGGTCTCGGCGCGGCTTCACACCGCGGCTCGTGGCGCGACGGAAAAAGTGGTCGATGAATGGTCGCCACGCATCGAGCGCATGATCCGTGAAGAGGCGCGCGGCTGTGCTCCGACGGATCTTCCCGGAAGGCTCGCGGCGATTCAGGAGTATCGTTATCTCAACGAGCGAATCGGGATTCCACAAGCCGAGTCCATCTGGCAGAAGACGATGAAGGCGGAACTGAAAAAGCCCGAGACGGATGCCTGGAAGAAAGTGCAGGACGAGCGGGCGGCCTATGAGCAGACGGTGATCAGCCAGCTCGTCCTGGAGGATTTTGATCGCCAGACGCGGTTGACTTCCACGCAGCTGGAAAAGCTAAAGCCGATGGTGGATAACTTCCTCAAGGAATACAGAGAGGACCTGGGGAGCTATTTCAGCTATTCCAATGATGGCCGCTGGTATTTGCAGGCTTATTCCGCGCTGATTCCGATTGCCAGCATTCCGGAAAAGGATCTGAAAGAGATCCTGACGAAGGACCAGTACGATAGCTGGACCGGAAGTCCCATGTGGAGCAACTGCAGCATGTACTGGAACAATCTCGAGGCGAACCACGCGCAGAGGAAGAAGATGAGGGAACAGCAGGAGAAACAATGAGAGTTTTCCATTTCATCCGTCCGCTCTCGGTCGCAGCGCTTTGCATGGTCGCGCTCTGGGCAGCGCCGATGATTCATGCGCAGGACCCCAGTCTGCGCTTTGGCGGACAGATTCCACCGGAGGTGGACACGATTTATGAGCGCGGCCTGGCTTGGCTTGCTCAGGCGCAAACTCCTGAGGGCGAATGGAAAGGAGGCAATGAAGGCTGTGGAGTGGATGGCATTTGCGTCATGGCCTTCCTGGCCAGCGGAGAGGATCCAAACTTCGGCCGATATGCGCCGACGATCCGCCGGGCCATCCGTTCCATCATTCATCGTCAGGAGGAAAAGACCGGATATCTGCCGAACAGCATGTATCACCACGGTTTCGGCATGCTCGCGCTTTCGGAAGCCTACGGCGCCGTGGACGAGTCGCTGCTTTGGGAAGGGGCGAAACCGGAGCGCAGCATTGCCAAGACGCTGGAACTCGCGATCGGCTGCGCCGCGACTTCACAGAAGAAGAACCGCTGGGGCGGCTGGCGCTATTCTCCGGACGCCTCGGATGCGGATACTTCGGTGACGGGCGCAGTCCTCATGGGACTGCTTGCTGCGCGAAATGCCGGGATGGATGTCCCGGATGAAGTGATAAACAGCGCGATGGAGTATATGCGCCGCAGCACCGGCAAGGATGGTTCGGTGGCCTATAGCGGAGGCTTTGGCGGCATGGGCGGCTCGATGAATCTCACTGCGATTTCCACGCTCGTCGGCGCGGTGTCGAAGACCAAGGAAACGGATCAATACAAGGCCAGCCTCAAGAGGTTGCAGGAGAACCTGGAGCATCGCGAGTCTGGTAGTTATGCCGAGTATTTCCGCTACTACATGGCACAGGCTCTCTTTCAGGGCGACTATGCTGCATGGCAAAAGTGGAATGGGGCGAAGGTGCGGGAATTGCACGAATTGCAGCACGATGACGGTTCGTTCAATGGCGGTGGCTATGGCACCGGCATGTCGCTGCTCGCCCTCGCTCTGAATTACCGGTTCCTACCCATCTACGAGCGATGAAACGAATCCTCGCCCTCCTTCTCTCACTGGCCGCCGCGGCCTCCAACGCTCCGGCTGCCAATCGCTCTGAAAAGGCCGACCCAGTGGCAGGCCAGCTCCGCTGGAAAAATGGCGAGAGTATTCCCGGCCAGATCGGCGAAGCCTCCGCTTCGGAACTCACCTGGAAGAGTCCGCTCTTCGACGATCCCGTCATTCTGCGCTGGTCCGCGTTGGAGCGGATCGACCATTCACTCAATACTGTCGCGGGCTCCGATCCCTTCGGGATTGCCCTGCGGGATGGCAGTTTCATTCTCGGGGACGTCGCTTCCATTTCGGCGGATGCCATCGCCATCCATAGTGCACGCCATGGGGATGTGACGCTGAGGCGTTCTGAAGTGCTTTCGATTCGCCGTTTGCATGCCGGTCCGCTGCGGGTGGCGGGGCCGGTCGGGGATGTGGGTTGGAAAGCGATTCCGAAGCCGGGGGATCCGGACCCGAGCGAAGCCGGGTACGCGGCGCAGGTGATCGAAGGACCATCTGGCGCACTGTCGCTGCCGTTCTGGCGCCGGTCCGCTTTCCTCAAGCTGGCACTTCCCGATCGCGTCGATGTCGAGTTCCTCGTCCGCTCGCCGAAGCGGCCGGACTTCGTATTTTCCTTTATCGGCGACAAGGAACACAAGATTCGCGTCGAGACTTGGGACGAAGAACTGGTCCTCACCACCGGGGATGAATTTAAGCCGATCCGGAAAATGAATCCGGACGAACGTGAAATCGGCCTCCGCGTGTGCTGGGATGTGAAAGCCGGAAAATGTTCCGTCTATACGCGAGAGGGGGAATTCCTCACCGATTGGCAGCCGCCGAAGCACAACGAGAATTCGGACAAGGCCAAACAGCCTCCCCTGCCGGGCTCCGCCGAAGAGGAGCCGGTGAAGCCCAATAACGACGAAGATTCCGGGCTGTCTCTGCGAAGCAAGTGTCGCGCGCTTTCCCTCGATTTTCTTCGGGTGCGTGAGTGGGACGGGAACCCACCGCCTACGGTGGAGCCGAAGGAACTGCGCGTGGAGTTGGCGGATGGCCGGGTTATTCAGGGGCCGGTCATTGACGCTTCGACGGGTGGAGTGCGGGTGCAGACCCGGGATCAGGATTCCGAGGAAAGCTTTCCGCTTGAGCAGGTGGGTGCGATGTATTTCTCGACCGATGCTCCAAAGGTTGCCGAGACCGAGGCGTCCCTGGCGTATGCCGATGGCACTTACTTAGCTGGGCGTATTCTTTCCATTCACGGCGGGCAGGTCGCGCTGCAAACCTCCTTTTCCGAAGCGCCTCTCAATTCCCAGGTGAGTGCTCTTCGGCTCTTGCGCATTCACGCTCCTGCGGCGGACGGCGCACCGGCTGAGCCCTCTCTCGATAAGTTGGATCAGATCGTCATTCAGCGGAAAACGTTGCATGGGCGATTCACGGCCTCGGGAGGGGATCGGGTGCACTGGACGCCGGTGGGGGGAGTAAAAGCGGTGACGCCGGCGAAGACTGCGGCCAGCGAGATCACCCGCGCCATGCCGGCCGACGCGGCTCCGCTTGGCGCTTCGAGCCTCTTTTATACGGCCTCCGGTGATGTGCTTCCGGGTAAGTTACTCGCCGTCGACCGTGCCGGTGTGGAACTCGAGTCGCGTATCATCGAGGCAAAAAAATTGCCGGCGGGCAGCCTGGATGCGGTCCAGTTCGATGTGACGGCGCTGAAAGGGCTGACCGGCTTTGACGATCCCGCGTGGCGCATTTTGAAGGGGACAAAGGAAACCGTCAAAACGACGCACGAAAAGCTCGAGATGGAGCCTGATACCGCGATCGCTCATCCCATAGCCATGCAGGCGAGCGAGATCAACTTTAAGCTCAATTCTGAAGGGTTCACCATGATCCGCCTGCGGCTGTTTTGTTCCGGGACGGATTTTTCGAAATCCACCAATTTGTTCCTGGTGCACTCCGGTAACCAGATGACATGTGGGCTCGAAGTGGGGGATAACGAAATCGAAAGTGAGATGCAGATCGGAATCGATCAGCGCAAGCCGCCGACTGTTCAGTTGACTATCCAGGCGCAAAAAGTGGAGGTGCGGGTCAATAGGGTCCTGATGGGGCAATTCGAAATCGATCGGGAGAAGCGAATGGGCACGGGATTGATCATCGAGCCGGCGTCCGTGTGGGGAAATCAGGCTCAGAAAATCGCGTTGTCTGATTTCTCGGCCACGTTTACTCCGGGGTCGACGTGGACTCTGGATGTGACCCAGGAAACGCGGACCCAGGTTCGGACCGTTCCGCGATTTCGTAAGGATGATCCGCCTCGCCAGGCTTTGCTGGCCGCCAATGGTGACATGCTGCGCGGGGAGATCGAAGCCGCGACGACGGAACACTTCGGCTTCCGTTCCGGCCTGGAGAATCTCCGCATCCCACGGGACCGCGTGAAAGCGGCGATCTGGCTGAAAAAACCCGATGAATTCGCGTCCCCGGTGGAGGTGGACAGCGCGGTGACGAAACTGCTGCGCCAGAGGATCGAGAACGGTGTCTGGTTCCAGGATGCGAGTCTCCAGACCTACACCAACTTTCTTCAGCAACAGGCGTCGGAGCTGAAATTCAAGCTGCCGAAGGATGCCGAGGACCGCCGGCTCGAACTGCAATTTGGCAATCAGACGCTCGCCGTGGCGCTCGAAAAAATCTGCACGCGCTTCGGAATGCAATATCGCGTCGAGGGAGATACCATTGTGATCGAACCGGCAAATCGTGCGCCCAGGAATCTGGTTCAGCGCGTGTACTGGCTGAAGCCGGGCGTAATCCCGAGCACGCCGCCGCTGAAAGACGCGCTGACGGCCAAGGGCATCGCGTTTCCCGATGGCGCATCGGTGCAATGGCAACCGGAGAGCGGACAACTCGTGATGACGAATTCGTCCGCCAGTCAGGATTCCCTCGCGAAGATAATCGAAGCGGATTTCGGCGGTTCTCTCGGATCGCCCACGCACTGGCTCGTGCTCCTGAATGGAGCGCGGATCGGCTTGGTGGTGGATAAGTTCGAAGAGGAGACCATCTCCGGGCATCATCCGGTATATGGGCAATGCCGTATCCCGGTCTCGCAGGTGTGCGCGATTTATTCAGCGATGCCGGCGCCCAATGAGGCGATGAAATCGTTCAGTAACTGGCGGCTCGCTTACGCGCCGGAGCCGGTGATTCCAGGAGCCGGCGGTGGCGGTAGCGAAACGTCGGCATCGCTCGGTAAACCCGCCGCAGGTTTCAAGCTCCCGTTACTTGCCGGCGGTGAGTTTGAACTCGGCAAGGAGAAAGGCAAAGTCGTCGTGCTCGACTTTTGGGCGACCTGGTGCGGGCCATGCATCAAATCGCTACCCGGCCTGATCGAAGCGATGTCCGCTTTTCCCTCCGATCGCGTAAAGCTCATTGGTGTGAACCAGGGCGAAGGTGCCGATGAAGTGAAGCAATTCCTCGCTACCCGCGGATGGAAACTGAACGTCGCTATGGATTCAGGGACCGTCGCGCGACAGTACGGAGTCGACGGCATCCCGCACACCGTGATCGTCGGGCCGGACGGCAAGATTGCCTGGGTGAAAACCGGTTACACGCCCGATGGTGACAAGGAAGCTGCGGCCGAAGTGACGAAGCTGCTCGGCACCGCTCCGACTGCTGATTCGACAAAGGACAGCGTGGCACCTGCGGCGGTACAGTAAGGCTGAAAACGGGTTTCGATTTAAATTCCAGAAGCAATTTCGCGATTCATCCAAGCTGGAAGCTTGGCAGATGGTAGCCGGTGCGTCGAAGACCACCGGCACCCGTTGAGAGAGAAGAGGGCCCTGAAAGGTGTGCCAGAAACGTTTTTACTCGGGTAGGCTTTCCGATCTGCAATCTGCGGCTCTGGCACTCCTTCAGAGTGCATCCGTATAGCTTGCATTCCGGTGGTCTTCGACGCACCGGCTACCATCTGCCAAGCCTCCGGCTTGAAAGACCGGAGCCCCACTTACTTGGCTGCCCCAGCCGTCTCCGGGCTATTATAGAGAAAATTCAACGCGAGCACGCAATACGCCGTGACGAGGTTGGGGTCTTTTTCCATCCAGCGGCCGTTCTCGCTGGCCCAGGATCCATCGGGCTTCTGCAGGGCGATAAGCTTCTCACTCAATTCGCGGCGCCAATCCACCTTTCGGCCCTGAACCGTAAGTTGGTCCACCTCCGCCGTGGTAAGTCCTTTCGCCATGAGTTGATAGTAATAGTACAAGCCCTGTGCTCCCTGGCCGGGATTTTCCTCCAGCGTATAGTGGCGCCCAATCCAATCGAGTGCGGCAGCGACGCGAGGATCGTCTTTCTTGAGATCGGCATAGATGAAACTCAGCACTCCGGCATAAGTCATCGTTCCATAACTGCGTGGCGCCTTTTCACCCACTGGACCATCGCCGGCGCCGTCGGGCGTATAGCGGAAACCGCCGGCATCCTCGGCGGCCGCTTGCGCTCCCTTGTTCCCAGCTTGCGGTTGCTGGCAGCGCGCGACGAAATCGATAGCTGCTTGCCAGTTCAGGCCGGTGTCGGCGTGATGTTCGGTTCCGGTCTGAGTTTTCTGGTAGCGATGCAAGGCCTCGAGCACAAAGAGTGTGTTATCGAGATCCGGGCGCGTCTGGCGTCCGCTGCCGCCGCTTTCGTAGCCGAACCCGCCATCGGATTCCGGATTGGCAGAGTTCTTCGTTTGTGCGCCGCCAAGATAGCGCCCGGCGGCGTCGATGATTGCCGTGTCGTGAGAATCTCCCGCCATGAGCAGCGTGGAGAGGCAGATCGAGGTATTGTAATTGCCCAGCCGGCCCGCATAGATCCCGCCGTCCGCTTTGGCGTTCTTGCGGATGAAGTCCAGCCCTTTGCGTGCGGCTTCGTCCTTTCGGTGCTCAGTGTGTGGGGCACTGAGAAAACCCTGGACGATGAGACCAGTGAGCCCCGGATAATCGGCGCTGCTCCACCAGCCTTCGGCGTTCTGTTGTTTGGTCAAATATCCGAGCCCCTTTTCAATGGAGGCGCCGGCTTTGTCACGCCAGGCGGTATCTGCACCGGCGGAGGTTTGGGCAAAGAGCAGCGAAGTGGAGAGGAAGCTGCCCAGGATGCAGACGAGAACGGTTTTCATAGAGAAAGCACGATGTGATGACTGCGTAGAGGAGACGTCAGCGCAGCCAGGCTGTACGGAATCGATCCGTCCAGACCGTATGCGCTTGAGCGAATGAGTTCCAAAACCCGCACGGAACTCATTCCCGCCATGGTGAAGACAATCGCGGAGCGTGTCAAAGCGGGACTCTGCGGGTTGATACCAACTGTGTAACTTCAGTACAGTTGGACTGACTTGAGAGAGCGGTCGAACAAAGCGCTTTCTTGATGCTTCGCCCGCTCCTTCACTAACTGTAATCGTCCACGCTACGCACTTCCTCGCAGTCTCCCTCCTCGCTTTCCGCGACCACCAGACGGACTCCGGCAATTTCCACGCCATCGAGCGCGGTGACGCCGCGCTCAAGCCGTTCAGTGATTTCCGCTGGGCTCATGCCGAGGGCGAATGCTCTCCATTCCTCCGCGCTCATGCTGCTGAATTCGGCCGCCCGGTTGCGCGGAATCTGGACGGTGAATGGCCACTGCCGCTCGCGTTCTGCCAGGGAATGCAAATCCGCAACGAGACGTTGAATGGGAGTCGGGTGCGGCATGAGGTGGAGCGGGCTTGGTCAGGTAAGCTTCGAATCTAGCGGAGACGCCGCGCGTGGGGAAGGATTTGGGAGTGATGTGGGCGGAAATGGGGAAAACGTTCAACGCTCAACTTTCGACGTTCAACTTTCAATGGTTTGGGAATCCGTGCGCTGTGCTAATGGAAAGTAGCCGGTGCAGTCGTGTAATTTGCGAGCGCCCATGGAGTGCGTGTGGCAAGAGAGCGATAGCGAGCGCGACACCGCTTTCGGACGGTTCTGCGGGTGCGAAATGACGAGGGACTCGCGAGAACCGTGCTCGTCTTTCCCGGATAAAATGGGTTGCTGGAAAAGCACGGTTATCCCAACCGACCTCCTGCGGAACTCGCCACAATCCGAAGGCGTCGTCGCGTTCGCTGTCGCTCTCTTGCCGCCGCACTCCATGGGCGCCGCTCGCGAACGCGCTGTTCAACTTCAAACTCTCGTTTTGGGTTCCACCGAAATACGATGCCCATTACCCGAACGCGGGTGGAATCCAAATTCTTTGAAAGTTGAACGTCGAAAGTTGAGCGTTGAACGTTTCCCATTTCCGCGCGTTATCAAATCCGGCGCTACTACCACTGCGGCGCATTCTGCGCCTCAGGCCGGAATGCCCGGGCCTGCTCTTCCGCGCTCTTGATATCTGCCGGGGTCATCATGGCTCCGGCCTTTTGCAGCGCTCCATCCATTCCCTGGGCTCCGGCTGCTTTGGCCACGAGAAACCACTTATACGCAGCGACGAGATCTTTTGTAACTCCATTGCCATCCGCGAGACAGATCGCGAGTTCCGTCGCGGCAAGCGGACTACCATGGCTCGCCGCTTTCGCGAGCCATTGGGCGCCTTCCGCCGGGTTTGGCTGAATTCCATTTCCATGCACCAGCATCAGCCCCAGAAAAAGCTCCGCTTCCGGTGCATGCCTTTCCGCAGCAAAGGTGAGCCACTTGATTGCTTCGCCCGGGCTGGGAGTTCCATTCTTCGGGTTGAGATAGTAACGCGCGAGTTCTGTCGCCGAACCGCCGTCTCCGGCACGAGCACCCTTTTGCAGGATTTCGATGGCCTGCGCTTCTTCCTCCGCGCCGCGCTGCGCATGCATGAGGAAATGAGCGAGAAGGATCTGGCCCCTCAACGATTGCTGGGCCGCCGGCATGCGCAGGAAATGCTCGGCTGCATTGGCATCGTGGATCTTGTTGTCCAGCAGTCCGCCATAGAAACTGCCCAGCGCAACCTGCGCCTCCGCGTTGCCGGATTCGGCGAGACGCGTCAGGCTGGCTTTCGCATTTTCGCCAGACTTCGGATCACCGAGCAAAAGATCCATCAGCGCCTTGATCTCCGTGGCCTTGGTATTTCCGGCATCGGCCTGTCTTGCAAGGGCCTGCTGCGTTTGTAACTGCTGATTCAAATTCCGCAGAAACTCCATGGCCACGAGATTTCCCTGTGCGGCCGATTGCTGGATCAGGCGGTTGGATTCCCCGGGATTTCTTTCACGGACGACACAGGCGAGCAGACACTGCGCGTTGCCATCTCCCTTTGCGGCGGCCTGGCGTAGAGGGCTCGTGGAAGCAAATGGATCCGTCGTAAGCTGTGTGAGCAGCGCGGTGAGATCGCCAATGCTGTCGAGCATGCGCGCCGCCACTCGCGCGGAAAGCGAGCCCTTCGCCGCGGCCTCGCGGATCATTTGAATGCCGCGCTCCTTTTCCGCGGGCACGCCTTCGCCGAGGTAATACATTCTTCCCAGGTGGAAGATCGCTTCGATCGAGCCCACTTGCGCCGCGAGTTGATAACACTCCAGCGCGGATGGCAGGAGTGGCGCCGTTCCCCAGCCGTATTCATAACATTGCGCCAGGGGATAGTAGGAGTTGACGTTCTTTTGCGCGCGGGCGCTGGTGAACAGCTTTACCGCCGCCGCCTCATCTTTTTCCACGATCTCCCCGCGGAGCGAAAGCATGCCCAGCGAGCATTCGGCGCCGGAATCGTTTTGCGCAACCGCTTTGCGCAGCCAGGCGACACCGTCGGCGGGCCGCTTCAGGAGCGTCTTGCTGCCGACGATCAGCAGATTGCCCAAAAGCGTCTGCGCTTCCTTGAGGCCGAGTGTGGCGGCTTTTTCCAGGTGACTGACGGCTTTGGTATCGTCCACGGGGACGCCATCTCCGGAATGGTAGAGAGCGCCGAGGATAAACGAGGCGGTTGGAATGCCATGGTCGGCCGCGCGCAGGAGCCACTTCGTACCGGTGGCGATATCCTGCGGGACTTCGCGGCCTGAGACGGCGAGCATTCCGACCAGGCATTCCGCCTGCGCGGATCCGCCTTTCGCGGCGGATTGTATCCAGCGAACGGCTTCGGCCTTGTCGATGGCAACGCCCTTGTCGCCGTACATGAGCAGGAGCCCGGCAAAGTACTGTGCCATGACGTGACCGGCCTGCGCGCTCTTGAGGACCCACTGGAAACCTTCCGTATTATCTTCGGTCACGCCATGTCCGGAAAGATACGCCGTGCCGAGATTCATCTCGGCCACCGGTACGCCCGCTTCGGCGAGCGGCCGCCAGAGCGCGGCTGCGTCTTCGCGCGCCATTTCCCTTCCCAGGCCATTCATGAGGCAATAACCGAGATTGTTCTTCCCGTAAGCCGAACCTCCTTCGGCCGCTTTCTTCAACCAGCCGAGGGCCGTCTTTGCATCGTTCTTCAGGCCGTATCCGTCGAGGTAGGCGAGCCCGATTTCATTGCAGGCCATGGGCAATCCGCCGGCTGCGGCCTTTTGCATCCAGTTCACCGCGTCTGTCTTCGGTTCCGGTGCCTGACGAAAACCGAGCTGGATGGCGTAAAGAAATTCTCCCAGCGGCAGCCCGGCCTCGGCGGATTTCTTCAGCCATTTGCCCGCGGCAGCATGATCGGACGTGATCCCATTGCCTGTTTGGTATTTCCAACCCAGGCATGCTTCTGCCACGGGATTTTCCTTCGCTGGAAGATCTGCTGCCTTGGCGATTTTCTCCGCGCTCAGTCCGCTTTTCTGCAACTGCGCGCTGATTTCGGCATCGTACTCCGTCTGCGGAACGCTCGCGCTCTCATAGTGTGGCTGCGGCAGAAGGTCCGAGTACGGTGGTTTGGACAAATCAATCGGAGCCGAAACCGCAGTCGCAGCGGTGATGGCTGCGATGCAGAAAAGGACGGGGGTGCAGAAGATCGTTCTTCCTGAAGGCATCCGCGCTGTAAAAGCGGAATCCGTACCATCAGGGGGAGAGCGAAGGTAACGCTTTGGTTTCCGTGCGGGACCGGGAGGGGCAGGAAGACGAGGAAGGAAACCGGTCAACGTTCAACTTCTCTAAACAAGAACTTGTAACGACGCTTTGAGGAATCGCCGACGGAAAGGAGAGCGGGCTTGCAGCCCGCAGTGATTGGCGGCAACGCCAAATGAAGCCGCGATTGAATTGGACTCAAGCTACGCCGGGCTGCAAGCCCGGGCTCCTTTACCAGCCTTCGCCGCCCAAAATCGTCTGTTTCTTGCCTCACTTCACGCGTTCGCTCGTTGGGTACCTTCGCCGCCCAACGTTCAAAGATTCCGGCGAACCCCACTGACTTTGGAGCGGTGCTGACAGAGCAGCACCGCTCCAGCGACTCGTTTCAAAGCTCCGTCTGCATGTCCATCGCCTACGGCTTCGCGGGATTTTTCAGGATGTATTGTAAGTGATCCGCCACGATATTTCCGGTTCCCACATCAGCCTCAACGTGTCCATCGAAGCTGTAAACACCATTGCCGTCGGATGAAGCCCGATCTGCGGTAATAGCGACTGGATTGTGATTCTGGGGAACCGATTCTCCTGACTGCAGCTTCTTCGCGGCTTCCTCGAGTAATTCGGGATAAGTCATCAACTTACGGTTCGTCTGTTTCTTTTTCGGTTCACCACTTTTTGCCGGAGCGGAGTCCACCGTGGAGACCTTGATGAAGACCACCACCCTGCGATCGTTCATCTGCAGTAAAGACTTTTTGAATTCTGCAGGGTCGAGCGCCACCGCCAATTGCTCGGGTATTCCCTTGGTCGCAGGGTCGAGGGATTTGGTGCCGGACAAATGTCCTTCGTCGAGCTTTGTCGCGGTCTTCACGTGCTGATCAGCCTGCGAGCGGAAGAGGCGACCGACGATCGGGAGATCGCTAATCCATGGGATCTTGTCTTCTGTCCTCTGAGCGTCTTCACCCATCAGACCGCCAAGCGCCACTGTGTCGCTGTCGTACATGCTCACACCGGTCTTGAGCGGTGTCTTCGGCACGTCCGCGATGACGAGGGTGGTTCCCGGTTTGCAGGTTTCTGTGAAGGTCTTCTTTCTTTGGGAGATCAGGGCCTTCTTCCGCGACGAAACCGTCGAGCCAGGTGTGCTGTCCGGCACAGCCTGGGCGAGTCCCCCGGCGTTGCCTGGCTCCACTTTGCCGGTGTCGAGATCGAGCAGGCCTGCAAGGCGGCAGATCCGCGGGGTGGCGTCGATGGTAATGGAGTGGTCCGCGTTCACCCGCGGCGTCGCCGCGAAGAACACGCCGACTTGCTGGGCTTCAACAGAGCTGATCTTCCAGGTGCCGGACTTTTCGCCCGGTTCCCATCCGCTTGGCATTTGTATGTCCCTTCGGATCTCGATGCTCACACTTTGACCGGATCGAGTGATCACTTTTGGTGCGCTGAGGAGTTCGAAGCCCGACTTCTTTTGCAGTTTCGTGAGAAGCGCGTCGGCTTGCTCCTGGTCCAGAATCATGGTCGAAGCCATCGTGCCGATCCCGTTTCCGTCGACATTGCCCACTCCTTCGGTGCCCAACTCCAGAAGCGCCTGTTCCGAATCGAGTTCGATGAATTTTGCTTCGATCAGAACCTGTGACTGCTCATCGGTCTCCGCGGCGACCCCGAGTTTTCCTAAAAGAACGGACTGGGTAATGGCGTCGAAGACCTCCGGCTGCGATTCGCCCGGCCGATACAGGACATAGAGCGGCACGCCGACGCGTCCGAATTTCTTCAGACATTGAGCGATCTTCTCGTCTTGATTGGTCCAATCCGCTTGGAGCGGCAGGACATTTTTGTCATGGAAGGCCGAGCGAACGGCAGGGGTATCGAGCACGGTCTTTTCAAAGACTTTGCCGTTGATGCACCAGTCGGCGGTGAAATCGATGAAGACCGGTTGTCCGTCCTGGATCCCTTTGGCGACTTTTTCTTCGGAGAACGGCTGCCAGTCGATGTTACCCGGATCGGATTTGTGATCCGCTTCCTGTCCACTCCGGACTTGGGCGATGGCGCTCACTGCGAGAATTAGAAGAGCCGCAAAGCAGGCGAGCGCTGCGGCTTTGGCATTTGCAGGCCGCCGGTTCCGAGTCGGATCGACGATAGCGCGCACCCTCGTTTGGAGCGTCGAAGGCTGGGCCATGGATACGGCGGCAAATGGCGGCTGCGTAGTGCGAAAGGATTGCGCCACGTCGAGGAGTTGCCGGGCATAGTCTTCGGCTGGAGCGCCTGCATTCAGCACGAGATCGTCGCAGGCCTGCTCCTGAGCGGTGTGTGCAGCGCGCGCCGCGAACCAGACCAACGGATTCGGCCAATAAAGGGCGCAGGCGATCTGAGTCACGATCCGGTGCAGGGAATCACGCCGGCGCACATGGCCGAGTTCATGGTGGATCGCTGCATTCAGACAATGCTCCGGCCAGGACGAGGACTCTGCCGGCAGCATTACGACTGGCCGCCAGATACCCCAAGTCATCGGAACACGGCAGTGCGTGGAACTGCGGAACTCTACGTTCCTGGCGATGCCATACTCCGCGGAAATCCGCTCCGCTATTTGCAAAGTAAGGGTGTCCATAAGTGGCCTGCTCCGCGAATAAAGTATGTGCAATTGCAGGCTGCCCACGGCTCGCCGTGCCAGAAGCGCTCCGCAAACCAGCAGCCACGCTGTAACCGCGAACTCGCTCCACGATGGCCAGCGAAGCCGGTCGGTATGGCTCGCAGGAGGCGTTGCTGGGTCTTCGTGGACGATTGCGGGTGGGGTTGAAGCGGACTGGGGAAGAGGTATTGTAATGACCTTGGTTTCGCTCGGAGCCGGCGGATGCCAGGCCCAGCGTGGGGTGACGATTTTGGTCAGCGGAAGTAGGAGCAGCGCAGCAAACACAGTCATCCAGATGAGATCCCTGGCCGCAGCGGATGCTTGGCGAAGGACGGCGATGGCGGCTGCGGCGCACACCAGGACGGCGGCGCTCTTGAGCAGCAGATCGGCAAATATGGGCAGGAAAGAAGGAAGCATAAGTATCGCGATGGTTACTTTTTGCGGGCTTGTTTGATGATCTCCTCGATGCGGTTGAGTTCATCCTGGGGAAGCTTTCCGTCGGAAGCATCGACGAGCGCGGCCACGGCATTGGCCAGGGAACCTTCGAAGAAGTTATCGACGACTTTGCGCAGGGCGGAGTGCCGGGCTTTCTCCGGCGAATGCGTCGAAAGGTAGACATAGCGCGGGCCATCTTCACGGTGCTTGAGGAAGCCTTTGTCTTCCAAAATTCGGAGCAGGGCCCGGACAGCCGAGTAACTCGGCGCATCCGGAAGCCCGCTTTGAATGTCCGCCGCGGTGGCTTCGCCGCGCGCGTAAATGATGTCCATGATCTGGCGTTCCCGCCGGGAGAGTTGGTCCGGTTTCATATCAGTGTGCTAAAGAATTAGCACACTGCGGAAGAGGAGCGCAATGGAAATGTGCTAAAAATTTAGCATGCGGCAGTGAGCGGTGGACGGATGCGGTGTGAGTGCGGCCGTCTGCGGATCAAAGCCGCGGAGCGCGCCGGGCAAGGCTGCAACCAGTTCGGACCGGGTGTTCCAACCGCCGCACTTATGAGTGACCTTTCTTCACCCCGCCGGACCGTCTCCCCTCACTTCTCATTCAAAAATTGGAGCTGCCGTGTCGTCCATTCCGCCTCATCGGCGAGGCCGGTTTCCCGTTCGGCTTTTTGCAACGCTTCATAGCGTGCAGCCACGTCGAAGCCGATGCTCCACTGCAGCTTGCGCAGGCAGACCGGACAGAGATGCATTGGCCGGCTGTCGGTTTCACCGAGATGATTGGTGCCGTTCATGACACACTCATAGTAAATGCAGTGGGCGAGGCCGAACATATGGCCGGTCTCGTGGGTGAGCACTTTGCAACTGCGCTGGAAAATGATTCCGGCTTCTTCCGGATGCGGAGCGATGCCAAGAAAGGCCGTGCTATAGCGGGCAAAGCTATAGATCCCCACACGATCGCGAAGCGACGCCTGGCCGAAGACGAAATTCCAGGTCTTCTGCGGATAGAGATCCTGCATGGTGACCCCGAGCACACAGTAGGCATCCGCGGGGACGCGGCCTTTTAGATAGGTGAGGACATCGCCGCTCAGGATCTGTGGATTGCCGGTGATTGGATTCTTGCGTGGAGAGAACTTGCCCGCCTCGATGGCGAGAGGTGGGAGGATTTTGACATCGAGAAAGAAGAATGCCTCGGCGTATGTACGCAGTTTTTCGATGGATGGGCTTTGATCCGCCGGAAAGTCACCCATCGGCTGGAGATAGATGGTGCGCTGCCGAGCGGTGGGCCGATTGGGTTGCGAAGCGCGGAAGGCGCTGAAGGTCTGGCCGTCCTCGTGTTGATGAGCGAGCCAGTCTTCCGGGCCGGGCGCTGCGATCGGATAAAAGCCGGGTGCGTCTATAGCAAAGGCGCGCTGAAACCGCAGAGGGAGTTGGCGGAGATCGCCGATGGCCTCCCGCCGTACATCTTCACTGGGTGGATCGAAGGCCAGGACAGCCAGCGGGAGAGAAAGGAAGAAGGGGAGGAGAAACACCGTCAGTTTCCGCATAGCGGCAGCCAATCAAGGATCGGCGCGGATGGCAATGCGGGACGCGGGTGATGGAAATGCAAGGGCGCAAAGGGATGCGGAGAAAAAGGAAGGGGATCTATTACGCACCCCTCTTCCTCATCATCAAAGCTTCGGAGGAAGGGATGAAGATGATGATGAAGACAAAGAGGAAGAGGATTCAGGGATCCGCCATCTCTTGGCGAACTTTGCAGTGCAAACGATAAAAATCGCCTCGGTTTGCGTAGATTCTTGGGTGCCAATTTTATGCCTTTGTTGCGCTGCGAAGGAGCGCGGTTTTTTTAACGCAAAGGCCGCGAAGCCCGCAAAGGTTCGCAAAGATTCAGAGAAAAGAAGAGCACACCCTCGGCTTTCGCTTTTCGGATTTCTCACGGCGAAGCGTAGGCAATTCAGATTAGCCTTCTCAATATCTTTGCGAATCTTTGCGCCCTTCGCGGGCTTTGCGTTAAAACGTAACCGTCTCTTTCACAAAGGCGCAGATTTGGTTGCGGCTTAGCCGCGCTGTGGCCTTTGCGTTAAATGTCCCCGTTCTTCGAACTCTCAGCGCTTTGGCGGTTTCCCGAGAGCGCGGCGAGTCCGAGCGCTCCCGCCGCTGCCGTGAAAACAGAATAGTCGAGCGGCGCTTTGATTCCGAGACCAACGACCATGGAAATGGCAAAAACGAAGAGCAGCCCCGCACTGGCCAACGCCGCCAGACGCAGGCGGATTCCGATGAGGAGCCAGATCGGAAGAATGATCTCCAACGCCGTCGCCATGTAAGCAGCGGGCGCCGCCAGGAAGTCGGGTACGAACCAAGTTAGTTTTTGGCTGTAAGCCGCAAAATGGCTCCAATCGCCCCACGCCACATGCGGCGCGCCATTCGATCCCCATAAGCCAAAACGATCGGCCACGGCGGAGAGAAAGGCGGTCGCAAGAGAGAGGCGAAGCAGCCAGGAGGCGATGGTCGTGAGAGGGAGGGATTTCATGGCTGTTGTGTGGTAGCTAATTTAGCTGGGAGAGGGCCGTGTGGCTGATCGGACGGTTCGGAACACCCAACTCCCAACGCCGGACTCCCAACGTCCAAATGTTTGGCCGGTGGAAGTTCAGCGTTTGGGATGCCTCATAAGTCCCATGGGGCTTATGTGTCCTATGTGTCGCATTTGGCCCGCGCCAAAATCCTAACTCGGCAGAACGATCGGCGCTCCGGCTTTGGCGATCATAAAGGCGATGATCTTTGCCGGTTCGGTCGTGCTGGCGTTTTTCGAGACGGCGTGCACTGCTCCGATGTCTTCGAAGAAAACCTCGCCGGCGTGCAGCGTAGTGAGCGGGCCGTCTTTGACCTGCATTTCCACGGCGCCTTGCACGCCGTAGACAAAGACCGGACCCGGATGCCGGTGGGCCGGAGAGCTCGCGCCGGGCGGGATCTCAACGAGTACGATGGAGACTTCTTCGCCAGGATGCCCCGGCAGTTCATGCGCGAAGAGCCGGGTGACTTTGACACCGCCGGCGGTTGGTGCCGTTTCCTCGTGAGCGGAAGCGTGGCTGGATGCGAGACCGAAGCCCGCAAATGCGCAGAGCAGCCGCTGCATGGCCTCACGACGCGAGGCGAGAGATGGGGACGTGGAATTGTTCATGGTACGTTCTGGGGTGGCGGCACACGGAAGCTGATCGCGAAGCGGTTCCAGCCATTGATGGCGACGACGGCAAGCGTGAGATTCACGAGCTCGGTTTCGGTGAATTCCTGCGAGGCTTGTTCGAAGACGTCGTCCGGCACATGAGAATCCGCCACGCGAGTGACGGCTTCCGTCCAGGCGAGCGCGGCGCGTTCGCGGGCAGTGAAGAAGGGGGCTTCGCGCCAGGCGCCGACGAGATGGAGTCGGCGATGACTTTCTCCGGCCTCGTGCGCTTCGCGGGTGTGCATGTCGATGCAGAAAGCGCAGCCATTGATCTGCGAGGCGCGCAGTTTCACGAGTTCGAGGAGCGGGCGCTCCAGTCCGCTGGAGCGTACCGCCGTTTCCAGGCCGTACATGGCTTGCAAGGCTTTCGGTGAGGCCTTCTGGTAGTCGACCCGCTGATGGACTTCGGGTAATTCAGTGGTGGTACTCATGGTGTTTCGAATGGATTGAACGTTGCCAACCTGCCGCGATATTGGCCTTCCCGGAAGGGCCATATAAAAGATACTGGCTGGACCACTTTCCTGTCTTCTGATGCCCAAAAAAGCCCCGTTTCAGGACCTCGCCCTGCGCCCGCCGGGAAAAGGCGTGCCGCTCTTTCGCTGGTTCTACGATGAGTTGCGCGACGCCATTACCTCGGGCCGGCTCAAGCCTGGCGCGAGGCTCCCTTCCACGCGGAATCTCTCGCGGCAATACGGCGTGGCACGCGGGACGGTGCTTGGGACATTCGAGCAATTGCTGGCGGAGGGGTATGTCGAGAGTCGCGTGGGCTCCGGCACTTATGTGGCGGGGAATCTGCCAGACCGCTTCCTTGCCTCCAGTGCCGTTGAAGCGGAGCCGATCGCGCTACGTGCTGGAGGTGCAAAAGTGGCGGGTCTTTCCAAGTGGTCCGCGAAATTGAGCCGGCCCTTTCCGCTGCTCTCACCGCACGAAGTCGGTCGGCCTTTTCAGCCGAATCAACCCGCGTTGGATCTCTTTCCCTCCGCACTGTGGGGTCAGATCGCCGGACGCCGCCTCCGCCGCGCTTCGGCATCATTGCTCAATGGCGTGGATTCCGCGGGTTATCGTCCGTTACGTGAAGCGATCGCGGTTTATCTCGGTTCGGCGCGCGGGGTCCGCTGCACGGCGGATCAGGTCGTGGTGACCACCGGCACGCAGCAGGTGCTCGATCTGACCGCGCGGCTGCTGTTGAATCCTGCCGACTGTGCGTGGATGGAAGATCCCGGGTACTCTGGTGCTGTGGCGGCCCTTGAATCGGCCGGGGCAAAAGTAATTCCGATTCCGGTCGACGAATCCGGTTTTGACGTGGCGAAGGGGTTGCGCCGTGCGCCATCCGCCCGGCTTGCTTACACGACCCCCGCGCATGAATTTCCACTCGGAGTCAGTCTTTCTCTGGAACGGCGCATGGCTCTTCTACGCTGGGCGCATGAGGCCGGGGCCTGGATCATTGAGGATGATTACGACAGTGAGTATCGCTTTGTCGGAAGGCCGCTGGCTGCACTGCAAGGGCTCGATACCGCCGGATGTGTAATCTTCACCGGCAGCTTCAATAAGACACTCTTTCCGGGACTGCGGCTGGGCTATGCCGTGTTGCCCGAGCGGCTCGTCGAACCATTTTGTCGTGCGCGTTCGCTGGGCGACCGCTTTTCACCGGCGCTGGATCAGGCGGTGCTTTGCGATTTCATCGTCGAAGGCCACTTCGGCCAGCATATCCGGCGGATGCGCCAGGCTTACGGCGAACGGCTTGGCGCCTTACTCGAAGCCGCGAAAGGTCCACTGGCTGGCCTGCTGAATATCGTGCCGATTCAGGCCGGCATGCAGACCGTGGGATATCTCGATACAAGCCTGCCCGATTGCGAGATCGAAGCTGCGGCAGAGAAAGAGGGAATTACCGTGATGGCACTCTCCGCGTTTCAGATTCGGCGGCGCGACATCAATGGGTTGGTGCTGGGGTTTGCGAGCGCGCCGCCTGCGGCAATCCGGGAAGGAGCGGAGCGGCTGAGCTGTGTGATAAGGCAGTGGATTAGGAGAAAGGGATAGCTACCAATGTTTAAGTATTTCGTTATGAACGCTGGTGCCCGCCGCTCGCGTATCCTATAAGTCCCATCTGTCCTATTGGTCCCATAAGTCCCATCCAGGAAATGAAAGGACTTACCTCACATCCACAATGACTTGAGCCGATCCTTCTCCGCCACGCCGAGTGGGAAGCGTTTGCTCATGGGGTGATCCGCGATTCCCGCCAATTGCCGCAGCTCCGTGTGAATGTGTTCGGGCCGCATGCGGATGCCTTTCTCCGCATCGAGCGCCAGCGTTTCGGGAATGACGGGAACGCTGAACTGCTTCTCGTCGGTCGCCCCGATGACGCGATTTCCGCGAATACCCTGGCCGATGAACATCGCCGAGCCGATCGACCAGTGATCCTTTCCGTTGCCCGCGTTGTAATTTGGTGTGCGTCCCATTTCGCTCTGGACGACGATGACGAGTTTGTCGCGGATCTTTAGCTCCTCGGCGCGCCGGATCATATAGGTGATGCCGGCGAGGAATTCGGGAATCAGCTTCATCTGATCTTTGTCGTTGTTATTATGACTATCGAACTGGCCGATACTCAGATTCGCCGAAACACAGACACCCGCTTTGAATGCGGCCAGGGCGATCTCGGCCTGCTGGGATAACCGCTCCTTGGGAATCTTCGGAGGAATGTAGGGAGTGATCCGCTGCAGCGATTGCGAATTCATTTGCGCCGCATAGAGCATGCTTTGGGCGCGTTCCACACGGGGCAGCAGCACGTCGGACACGCGGTTATCGATCTGTTCTTTCAAGGCAGCCTGGATGCGATCGACCACGAAATCGTCTTGATACGGACTCCTTGCATTTCCCTCGACCGCATCGGCATTGGCGACTTTGCTCAGCGAAGGCAGGTAGGGGATGCGCGACATGGCCACGAGATTCCCGGTATTCGAGTAATTGCCAAACGTGATGAACGCGAGCGGACAAACAGGGCCTTTGCAGGCGGCCACCAAAGCGGCAAAGGTTGGATACGCCAGGCTATCGAGCTTGCCGGTGGCCATGTACCGGGCGCCTGGCGAATGATTGTTTACCGAGTAGTCCAGGCCATTCACGATCAGCAGTTCGCTACCGAACTCGGTGAAGAAATCCTCGTTACTCATCCCACCCTCGGTTTTCCCCGCTGTAGGTGCGAACTTGTGGTTTCCCTGAGTGATGATGTCTCCCTCCTGGTAGAGGCGATTGATCCCACCGACGCCTTTGGGGTCCATGAGATAAGTCGTATCCCAGCCGCCCGAGGCATTGAATACCACGTAGTACGGGCCATCGTAAGCCGTCAGTTCGTTCGCTGCCGCCCGGCTGAGCGTGGGAAACCAAACCGGGGCGGCGATACCGAGTCCCGCCAGACCGCAGAGCTTGAGAAAATCGCGCCTCGATTTGTTATTCATAGAGGAAAGATTCCTGACGAAGGAGATAAGTGACGACACCGCGCCAGGCGCGTACGGTATAGTTGGGATCAGGCAGACGCGGCCCTTCACCGCCGCCGCAATAGTAAGTTTCCCGTGGCTCGATGCCTTTGCGTTCATGGGCATCGGCGAGGATGCCTGCGAACAAGCGAAAGGTTCGCTCTACTTCGACATCACTATCAGTGGCCTCGTAACGGCCGAGCACCAGCTTTTGCAGATAGATGATCGCTGCGCGGATGCGCTGATCGTCTTCGGGAGATACACCGGGCTGGGTCTCTGGCTCGATCGCTGGAAATAGCCGGCGTTTATCCGGATCGAGGGCAAAATCCGCAGCGACGTTTTTGCAGGCCACCTCATTGGCCATGATGCGCTGCAGCGCACCCATAGCGCCGCTGGGATCAGCGGCGCGTTCCGTCACCTCCTTGGAATCGATGCCGCCGTAGAGGAGCGCTGTTTGTTCGTCATGCAGCCGCCCCCATGATTTGCCAAAGACCGCCTTTATTTTCCGCTCGAGCTGCTCGGGCGAAAGCATGCGTGCGAGGCCGAGATCGGCCAATTCCGCCTGCCGCTGAGCGGTCGCCGGGGCCCCATCCACGGGTTTCCGGGCATCGGCTCGATAGAATGGCGAGGCGGCCCATTGCTTAAAGACGCCCTTCAGATTGAAGCCATCCTTGGCAAAGGTCGCGGCGATTCGCACGATTTCGTTATGCTGGGCCTGATACGCCCGTTGCCTGGCATCGTAAAGAGGATCGTCGAGGGCCGTCGGTGGGAGCAGCACTTTGCGGCCCGTCAGAACATAATAGACATGTTCCACCATCGTCGTGGCGAAGCGCGGATCTTTCGCAGTGCGCTCACCCAGCCATTGCAAGGCGCGCCACCGGTCTTCCGGCGGCAGATCTTCGCCTTCAAAACCGGGGCCGAACATATCCTTGAACCAGCCGTCCTTGCGTGGTCCGAAAAGTCCTTCCGGCAGACTATAGTAATCCTGAAATAGCCCGGCAACGGGATCGATCACCTTGTGGCACACCACGCATTCGGAAGCCTGCATGGTCGGAACGGTAAACTTCGCGGTGATCGCCGCGGCATCCGAGACGCGTGGCGCGAGTTCCAGCACATCGATCCCGAGAAAATGCTGAAAGTACATGCGGGCGCGCAGGCGATTCCGGTTGGTCTCCGTGGTGGGATAGCGGCGCAGGTAATGGAACGTCGTGAGCATCCCGGCGTGCGGATAGAAACCGGTCGGTGATTCCTCCACTTTGCCGGCGCGATTCTTGAGCGCATTCAACCGCACGGGCAGATATTCAAACGGATCCTCGGGATTGTGGAACTTATCGTGAAGCTCATCGAAGACCCCATAGCCTCTCGCCGTATAGGGTGAGACCATGATATAATCCGCGGTGACGATCTCCGTGAAGGGGCGCTCATTCCGCACGATATATTTAATGAGTTCCGTTGGCTCCCGCAGCATCGCCTCGCGGTAATCGTTGGCTAGTTTGTAGCGGGCCTTTTGTTGCGCGGCTTTGTCCCCGGCCTGGCTCAGGTCGTACTTTTCCGTCCAGTGGCGTGTCTTTTCGAAGTGCTCATAGGAAAGCACGTTTTCCGCGACGTCATCGTAACCCCGAGTGAGGAAGATATCGTTAAATGCTTCTGCGAGGCGATCGTAGAAGGCGTCTTCCTTCATTAACGCATCGAGGATCGGCCCCATCGCATTTAATCCGTTCTTCTCCACTACAGCCAGTTCCTGGTCGGTCGGCAGCCGGCCGGTGAGGGAAAGCGTGACTCGTCGGACGAGCTTTCGATCGTCGACCATGGTGATTCCATCGAAGAATGACCGCGTATCCTGTGCCGCAGCCGGGGCGCTGGACGCGAGGTGCCCGTGGTCCGGCTCGTTCACCCGGCGGACGAATTCCGCGAGAATGCGATATCCGGCAGAATCCGGCTCGAACACCTGCTTGCCCTCGTGGTCGAGGCCGCCGCTGGCCTTGGCCAGGAGCCGCGATCCATTGTTTTTGTCTCGCACGGCGGCGAGCTTTTCGAAAGCGGAGCGATTGTGCCGCAGAGCGTCGCCGGGCTCTTTCTCCCGCGACGGATCCTGAAGGACGAGATGACTGTCTTCCGCGTCGCCGCCGGCCTTGTGGCATTTTAGGCACGACTGTGAGGCGACCTTTGTCCAAACCTGATCCCGAAAGAAATCTTCCTCCGCAAGACACGACGGGCCATGACGGCTGGCATTTTCAAGAGCCGACGGGGTGTTGCTGGAATCTTCGCCATGAAGGCCAAGAGAAATGGCCAATGAGAACGTCAACGCCAGATGAATGGGGGAGTGGCGCAACATGTGCATTTCGTCAATCGGCGGACCTCCCTCGCATTAGGGTGTTTCTCCCCTGGCGGAAGCGGGTGGACCTGGTGGATGTCCTGGACTCAGTAGACGCCGAATTTCCCCAGACCACCCGTTGAATGTTGGCAGTTTAGCGTTGGGAGTTGGGTGTTTCCCTCACTCAGTCAAAGTCCGTCGCCATCCCGGGCTTTCCCCGATGTTCGAAAAACCGGTGGATTTGCCCTTCCGTCACGCGTCCGACCGAGAGCTCGGGAAGGGCGTTTTCCTTGAAGAATCCCACCTCCGTGATCTCGTGGCTCGTTGTTGGTTCGCCGCCCAGCAGCTCGCAGTGGAAGAACAGCTTGTAGACGTGGTGCGGATATGGAGGGACGTGCGGGTGTTTACTGCGGTCGTAGACGGCGAGGAGTTTTGTGGCGCGGGTTTCGTAGCCCGACTCCTCGCGGATCTCGCGCACCACCGATTCTGCCGGTGATTCGAGTACATCGGCCCAGCCGCCGGGCAGCGTCCAGCAGCCGTCTTCGCGTTCGCGGACGAGCAGGATTTCTTCTTCGCGAAAGACCACGCCGCGTGTGTCCACCTTTGGCGTCGCGTAGCCGGTCTCCCCAGCGAAAAGTCCACGCACCTGCTCTAATGGAAAATCGGAACCCGCAGCGAAGATCTCCGCTGCGATGTGGCGAAGCTGCTCGTAGCGTTCCCGATCGTATGGATCACGCGTATAAGTGAGGCCGATCTGCGCAATGGCCTGGATCTGTTTGGCCCAGGCGAGCCAGTGCGGTTCATTCATCTCGGGTACTGTACCCGGGTTTGCCCGCGGCAAAAAGCCACGCTTCCGATTCGCGCCAATTAGTTTCCGGTCACCACTTCTTCGGGTTTCACTTCATGCCAGCGGCGAATCGTGTTCCAGGAGCGAGCGGCCGCGATATCCCAGTCTTCTGATGCGAATAGGTCTCGACGACGATTTGCTCGTTCGGATTCAGGTTGAGAAACACGATGCACATGCGCCAGGGGAAGCCTCCGAGCTCGTAGGAAAAAAGAAAGGTGTAGGAACTCCAGTCATTAATCGGAAATGGGTTCGCGGTCTGGGTTTCCGCCGTGATCGACTCTGCTCCTGCGGGCAACAACTCGCGGGCGGCTTTCGCATACTTCTCCGGCGACTCGCTAAACGAAACTTGTGTGGAAAGGGGAGACGGGCGCAGGAGCATGCTGCTGTCGGCAATATTCGTGAACCGGAATTCAGCCCCCGAATTCACTGCGCTCACTTCCGTTTTCGAATCGATCGGAACATATTGAGTCACTCTAACTCGGAGTCATCCGATGGGGTAGTTTTGTTGACGGATGTTGATCTATCCGTCCATGAACTAATGTCGCGGTCCACTCTGCCAGGCGCTGGCCGAGAAGCCGGCACGCGGCGGCTTCGTCATCACTGCGCGGTTCTTTGGCGGTAACTGCCCCATAGTGGAGAGTAAGTGTCCTGGAGGCGTAGTCAGTTACTCCAAAAACGAGAAAGCCAAAATTCATCAGGACCGTGAGGATTGACTGACATGCGAGCTCCATTCCGCCGCCCCAACCGCCAGCGGAGCTGAAGGCGCACGCGATCTTTCCATCAATGGACATCCAGTGGTCGCCCATCGTTTCGTCCCAGAAGCGCTTCATCTTCCAGGAAAGAATGCCCATGTTTGTCGGGCTGCCGACAGCGAGTCCGTCGCACCACAGGACGTCGTCTGCCTTGGCCTCATCAATCGAGCGCAGCCGCACCTCGGTATCGGGGATGGTCGTGGCTCCTTCAGCGACAAATTTGGCCATTGCAGCCACGTTGCCGGTCTTGGAATCGAAGAGGACGAGGATCTTGTTCATGACGGGAAGGATTTGAAGAGGGGGGACGTGGTGAAGCGAGTGGGAAGTGCGCGATTTGGATGGGACGAATGGGACCTATGCGACGGATAGGACTGATGGGTGGTAGATCCAGGAAAGATGGTTTTCGCGGATTTTTGCTGTCCCGGAGCGGGAAAGGCGCGATGGATGGCGTCGATGAAACGCTCTGTTATCAGATGGTTGCTTCTGTTTCTCGCGGCCGGCTTCGTTCCGTGCCGGGCTGAGTGGCATGTCCTTTCGCGCGAATCAGTGGATGCTCCGAAGGGTCTCGATTTTCAAAGGATCGAGATGGGTGGGACCTACGGCGAGCGGGCGGAGATTCACGCGGTGCAGTTCTCGCCGAAGACGCATGCCTTTGCCGTGATGGATAACCCGGCGGGTGTCTACGACACGCAAAGCGCCGCCCTCAAGCGAGGGGCATCGGCTGCGGTGAATGGCGGTTATTTTCAGTCCGACCGCACGCCGCTGGGTCTTGTGGTGAGGCAGGGCGCGGAGATTCATCCCATGGAAAAGGCGCGCCTCCTCAGCGGATTCGTTGCGGTGCGGGGTGGACGCATGGCCTTGCTGCGCGTGGCGGAGTTTCACATGTCGCCGAGCGTGACGGAGGCGCTGCAGGCGGGGCCGTTTCTCATCGATGGTGGCAAGGCCGTCTCAGGTTTGGAAGCGACCCGGCGCGCCGAACGCACGGTGGTCTTTTCAGAAAACGATGGACGATTCGGCGTGCTCATCCTGAAGAGCGCGACGCTCTCGGAGGCGGCGGCGATCCTCACGACATCACAGCTTTTCGAGAGCGGAAAGATCACGCGGGCGCTGAATCTTGACGGCGGTTCTTCCACCGCGCTTTGGGTGCGGGGAGATCCGGCCTTTTACGCGCGGGAATGGAAGCAGGTGCGCACGTATCTCGCCGTTGTGCCCAGGCCGGCTTCATGAAGCCTGGTGGTTTTTGCAGGCAAGCGCAGGGTGGTCCTTCGGCGCGATTCTGTTGGTAGCGGTCCTTCCGCCCTGTATGAGAATCGCATTGTTTTTGGTGATGGCCGCAATGCTCGGCCTTTCGTGGAACGCGAATGCGGCAACCGCGATGGAAAAATCGCACCGGCATTCCACAACCCATATCCGGCACACGCGTCCGGTAGTCGTGTATGTCCTGCCCGGGTATCGTCCAGGCTTCACCGGCGGATGGTACGCGCTGAATTACCATTACTATTGGGGACGTCAGCCGCTGGTGAATTCCGAGGATCCGTACGATTACAACGGCAACTACTTCCCGCCTTCACGCAGGTGATGGGAGCGGAGTTGTGCGGAGGAGGTCTCACGCGGAGCCGCGTGAGACCTCCTCAGTTGTGCGGTTCAAAATACCCGCGCCCGCCGTTTACAAAACTTTTACATAGGAATTGAACGGGATTGACGCAGTTCCCCGGTACTGGGCCAGACTTGCCTTAAAGTGAAATGTCTTCCTCGCGCCTTGGTTTTCGCGGCGATCGCGTTGTCGGTGCCAGCCCAAGCGCTTCGTGCGCAGGTCGCCGCCAGACCGACGCTTGCCAAGGCGGATACTGTTGCTGTTGCTGCTTCGACCTCCGGTTCGCGACCGGCCACGCCGCCTGATTCCCCGCCAGCCGGGACAGATCAGGATGTGACTGAGCCGCAGGGCATGGTGGTGTTTGAGGTCTATTCGATGAGCCGCGACGAGATGCGCAACGTTCTCGAAGGGGCAGCGACGAGCCGCGACCGGTACAGCAAAGTCCTGGAACTCGAGTCGGCCAATCGCGCCAAATTGATCACGCTCACGGCGGCGGCTTCGCGCGCGGGACGCCATGTTAGCGAGAGTGTGGACGAGATTCGCTGGCCGGCCGGATTTGTGCCGGCGGTGACGCGGAATGATGCGCCTTCACCGACTTCGCTGGATAGCCGCGAGGTCGGCGATGTGCTGGAATTTTCCCCGAACTTCTCCACCACAGACGATCAATGCGATCTGGAGATCCTGACGCAGCACGCGAATTTCCTGGGGTTTCGCGAAGTGTCCGCCCTGCCGGAAGATCCTGCTGTGCCGGTTCCGGCGTTCAGCAGGCATAAGCTCAACGTCTCCGCCCACCTCACGCTGAACGAACCCTATTTTCTCGGAACGATCAGCCCGTCCGGAGGGCGGGGGATCGATGAAAGCGGGGGAGAATCGTGGATGGCATTTGTGCGGATCAATCCGGTGCTGATCGATCGCGGGAAGAACGGCAAGAACGGTCCCAAAGCGCCGGGTGCGCCGCTGAATTTCAGCACGATTGGCCTGGAATATAGCTTCTACTCGATCGAGCGGCGGACGGCGCGGGAGCTATTCCGCATGGCAGCCAAGCTCGATTCGCCGTGGGAAACCATTCAGACGCTGCTCCGTCAGAAGCGTGCACGTTTCGAGTATATGCTGGCGTCGAATACCATTCCGGGCACCTCGGTGATGAATCAGTCGGTGGAGGAAGTGAGTTTTGCCGATTCCTTCATGCCGCCGGGAATTCGCCGCAGTGTGGAGGCGACGCACAAGGAATCGTCGGCTCGCAATGAAGGCAAGGATACCAGTGCGCGGGAAGATTCCGCCATTCGCCGGGAGGCGTTCGATCGCGATGCGCCGGGCGTGCCGTCCAGTTTCGAGTCGCGGAATACCGGCGTCACGATTCAAACCGAATCGGAGATTTTTCCGGAACGCAGCATGATCGAACTCGATTCCACGATCGAAAGCGTCAGCAGCCCCGGTGCGTTGGACGGCTCGGGAATGGCGAAGCGTGAGCCACAAGCGCCCGTTTTTGAACGGCGCAAGCTGCAGTCGCGGCTCGTGGTTCCGCTCGGTGCGCATGTCTTTTTAGGAACGCTGAACCCGCCCGGACCCGACGGCGTGAATGACCGGATGGATAGCGGCCGGTCGTGGCTGGCTTTTGTCCGTGCAACTCCTTCCACGCCATGAATCCGCAGCTTCGAACTCTCCTTGCCGGCTGGGTGAGCGGGCTCCTGCCGCTGGCCGGGCTGGCGGCCAGCGCCGAGATGCACGCGGATCCTTTTGTGAAGACACCGGGAGCTGCCGTGCCCCTGGGCGCGCATGTGGCGAATTCCCACATGACGGTCGTTTTGGAAATCTACTCGCTCGACCAAAACGACGCCGTGGCCATTCTCGAAACCGCCCAGGCCAGCCAGGAGCGGTATCGAATCGTACGCAAGTTCGAGGCGGAAAACCGGGCGCGGCTTTCGGTGTTCACGGCGATCAGTTCCAATCCCGGTGAGCACGTCGAAACGCGGAGCGTAGATGAAATCCGCTGGCCTTCCGGATTCCAGCCGGCTCTTCGCCGCACGTCCACGCCGCTGCCGACCGAGACGCTCCAGCGCAAGGCGGGCGATGTGTTTGATTTGAATCTCGGAGGAATCGCCGACCGCTCATGCAGGCTCGATGTTTATGCAACACATACGACGCTTCTCGGCTTTCGCGATATTGCCGGGATGCCCGATGATCCGCCGGTTTCGCTGCCCGGCTTTTCCGTGCAGAAGTTGAGTACTTCACTTTCCTGCAATGCCGGCCAGCTATACTTCGTCGGCACCATTTCGCCGGCGACTGGGCGTGGAGTGGTGAATGAGGGGCGTGCGGAATTGCAACTGGCTTTCGTCCGCGCCTGTCTCGTTCCTGTACAGGCGGTCGTAAACGAAGGCACGAAACCAGCGGCTTCTCCGGCCAACGATGCGGGTCCACTCCAAATCGAGTATAGCTGGTACTCGCTCGATCGAAAGATGGCGCGCGATCTCCTCGGCCCGGAGAGCAAACCCGCCGCGTGGTGGGATGAGCTCCAGGCCCTCCGGAAGCAGGGCAAGGCGCGGGTCGAACATCTGGTTTCGATCCGGACGGCATCTGGCCAACGCGCGCACAGCGAGGCGACGCAGGAGGTTGATATTCCCACGGCTTTCAAGCCTCCAACGTTGAATGGAGATGCCTCTGGCCCGGAAATCACCTTGGCTCCGAGCCAGCGGAATTCCTCGATGAATACGCCCGGCGTGCCGGCGAACTTCGAGCCGCAAAGCGTTGGGCTATCGGTCGAAGTCGAGCCGGTGGAAAATGAGGAACACACCACGGCGGACCTGGATTTTGCGATTCGCAATAATGTCGATATTGGCAACATCGAAACGACGGGTGCAGCGCGGCGCGGGCCGCAGTTGCCGGTCTTTGAAGTGCGGGAATTTCGCTCCGCGATGCATGTAGCTAATGATCGGCATTATTTCATCGGCACTTTGAATTCACCCTCGGTCGATGGGGTGAATGGAAGAACGGATAACGGAAAGGCGATCCTGGGTTTCGTGCAGGTGACCCGTTCGAAAGATTGACCATACTCCGAACCGAATCGAGATAATCCACATGATCCCCCCACGACCCCTAAAGCTTCTCCTGCTGCTTTGCGGGATGATGGCGGTCGTCGTGCTCGGCGGTACGCGGCTAGCGCGCCGGGAGGAGAGCATTCGGATCGAGCGTGATCGCGAGGCCCTGCGCCGTTTTTTCGGGGATGCCGAGGAAAAGCTGCAATCGCTCGATACCTGGTATCAGGAGCATCTCGTGCGGCTGGCGGATAGCCCTTCCTCGGAGCCATTCGAGCTGCGTCACGAAGCGGAATTGCTTGTGGGCGTTCGCGAATTCTCGCTACTGCATCCGGTCAAATCGGGCATCACGGATACGCATCTCACGATCATGCGAACCCCGCTGGAGCGCACGCCGCAACCAGCGTTTGTCCAGAAGCCGGGCACGGTCGGTACGGTGGTGCTGCTGGATGAAGACAAACTTTTCGGAGATGGCGCGAAGGAGAATGGCTGGATCGAGGAACCGGGAAAGCCGCTGATGTTTGCCGGCCGACGCTCGGGCAATGAAGTGGCGGTGATCATCATCGACCGTCCTTCCGTGCAGGACGCCATGGATCAGGATCTGAAGGCCTGGGCTGAAACGAAATTTGAGCAGGTGCGTGTGGCGGGTGGACCGGATCAATTCCGGTCGGGTGGCAGCCGGGTCCTGGCTATTGCGGGGCATCCGACGGAAAACCGGCCGGACTTGCTGCTGCCCCTCGCGAGCCGGTTTGGCCAATGGGACCTGGTGTCGTGGGATCCACGGAAAATTCTCGTTCACTACGATCAGGCCACGCTGCTGGTAACGGCCACGATCGGTCTGGCCATGGCGGTGTTGGGCGCAACTGCCTTCATCCAGCAACGGACCGCGCTTGCACTCGCGGCTCAGCGGGTTTCGTTCGTCAATCGCGTGTCGCATGAACTGCGGACCCCGTTGACCAATATGCTGCTCAATATCGATCTGGCCACGGACGCGGCTGAGGAACTGCCGCGCGATGTGGGCCGGCGGCTGGCCCTGGTGAAAGAGGAAGCCAGCCGGCTGGGGCGGCTCATCGAAAACGTTCTGACCTTTTCCCGCAATGAAGAAGGCAAGCTGCGCTTGCATCCGTGTGCTTGTGTTCCGGCCAGTGTCGTTTCCGCAGTGGCGGAACAATTTGCGGCTTCCTTCAAACGCCATGGACTCGAGCTGCGCCGGACCGACGAGAATTCCGGTGCGGCTTGCCTGCTCGACGCGGACGCCCTCGCGCAGGTGCTCGGAAATTTGCTCTCCAATGTGGAGAAATATGTTCCGAGCGGTGCCGTGGAGATTGTGACAAAAGTCAGCGAAGGCGTCCTGTCCATCCGCGTATCGGACGAAGGTCCGGGGATTCCGCGAAGCGCGGCGGAACAGGTTTTCCGTCCCTTTGAGCGGCTGGATTCAAGCATTCGCGAAGGTGTGAGCGGCACGGGGCTGGGCCTGGCAATCGCTCGTGATCTGGCCCGCCGCATGGGTGGCTCGCTGCGGCTTGTGCCCAGCACACGCGGCGCTTCGTTCGAATTACGCATTCCCGCTCCGTCCGCTCCCACACCAGGTGTTCTCTCCGTTGCATGAAAATCCTCCTCGCAGACGACGATCCCGTCACCCTCGATTCCCTGCAAGCCTGCGTCGAACCCGAAGGCTTTACTCCGCTGCTCGCGCGCAATGGCCGCGAAGCGGTCATCCAATGGGAGCGGCATCGCCCTGATCTGATTTGCCTCGATATCATGATGCCGCAACTCGACGGCTATGAGGTCTGCCGCAAGGTGCGGGCGGCGGATTCACAAGTCCCGGTGCTCTTTCTCTCCGCGAAGAGCGAAGAGATCGATGTGGTGGTGGGCCTGCAACTCGGAGCGGACGATTTCATTCGCAAGCCCTTCGGCAAACACGAACTGCTCGCCCGCATCCGCGCCGCCTTGCGCCGGGTGCAGGCGCGTGCGCAGAATTCGCGGAGCTTTGCCATGCACGATCTTACCGTATGGCCGCTGGAACTTCGCGCCGAACGCGGCGGTGTTTCGATCGATCTCTCCCCGCGCGAGAGTTCGATCCTGAGCCTGCTGCATGAGCGGACGGGACAAGTGGTGGATCGCGATACCATCCTGAATCGCTGTTGGGGCCTGGACTACTTCCCCGAGTCACGAACGCTTGACCAGCACATTGCCAAACTGCGCAAACGGATCGAGACCGACCCGGAGCGGGAGATCATCGAGACCGTGCGCGGGGTGGGGTATCGATTTCGGGTGCGGTGAGGGGAGAAGTCTCACGCGGAGCCGCGGAGGCGCGGAGGGGGAGCAGAAAAGGAGGGGTGGGCGCTATGAGATTACTTCGGTGGCTTTGTGGTGATCGGAGGGGGTAACTCCCAACTCTAAATTCCCAATATTCAACGAAGGCCGGCTAACGATAGACAGGCTTGATGGGACTTATGGGACGGATAGGACCAATGAGACTTATGGGGCCACGAAAACACGCCAACGTGGATTTTTCCAAGGACCCCATTTGGATGTTGGTAGTTTAACGTTGGGTGTTGGGAGTTACTAACTAGCCTTTTGTCACAGGACGTATCCCGCCGCCCGTCGCCGTATCACCTCTCATCTCCTCCTTCCCCTCCCTCTCCGCGAACTCCGCGGCTCCGCGTGAGACTTCCCCTCACGCGCATTCTCCGATATAACGCCCATCATGCGATTTTCCCGACCGCTCCTTTTCCTCCTTGCTCTCGCGGTCCTGGCTCCGCGACTGACGGCGGCAAACTGGCCTGCATGGCGCGGGCCGAGTGGCGATGGCCTCACTCCGGAAACGAATCTCCCGCTTACCTGGAGTGCGACAGAGCATGTGAAATGGAAGGTGGCGCTCCCGGATCGTGGCAATTCCACGCCTATTGTTTGGGAGGATCGCGTTTTTCTGACCCAAGCCGAAGGATTGCGGCGCACGCTGATGTGTTTCGATCGCAACGACGGCAAGCTTCTCTGGCAGCAAGGGCCGACTCTCGCTGCACCGGAGCGCACCCATGCCTTGAATCCGCCGTGTTCTTCTTCGCCAGTGACCGATGGTGAACGCGTGATCGCATGGTTCGGCACGGGCGGTGTCTGGTGTTGGGATCTGGCCGGCAAGGAATTGTGGCACGTGGATCTCGGCCAGCAGGACCATGAGTGGGGTTATGCCAGTTCACCGATTTTGGTGGGCGATCTTTGTGTTCTGAACTTCGGACCGGGCGAGCGCAGTTTTCTCGTGGCGCTCAATAAGAAGACCGGGGCGGAGGTGTGGCGAACGAAAGTGCCTGCGCCGTCGACGATGGAAGGTCCAGGGTCGCAGCAGCACTACGCCGGCTCATGGAGCAGCCCGATTGTGATTTGGAAAGACGGGCGGTCCCAATTGGTCGCTGCCTTGCCTGGTGCGCTTCGTGGTTTCGATCTGCAGACGGGCAAGGAATTATGGCATTGCGACGGCTTGAATCCGCTGAGCTATGCCGATCCGGTGTTTGTCGATGACGCGGTGATCGGCATGGGTGGATACGGCGGCTTTGCCATCGGGATGAAGCTGGGAGGGGAGGGGGACGTAACCGCTTCGCAACGGCTCTGGCAGGAGAAACACAATGCGCAGCGGATTGGTTCCGGCGTAGTGAAGGACGGCTTCCTTTACATGGTCAACGAACCCGGCGTCATACAATGCATCGAGCCCAAAACGGGCAAAGTGCTCTGGCAGGAACGAGCCAAAGCCCCCGGGGGTACGGCATCTTCCTGGTCCTCCCTCGTCCTTTCAGGCGACCGTCTCTATCTCGTGACCCAAGCCTCCGATACCGTAGTCCTGCGGGCTGGGCCGAAGTTCGAGCAACTCGCGGTCAATTCGCTGGACGATGGCCTGTCCAACTCCTCGCTCGCGGTGTCGAACGGAGAGCTCTTCATCCGGACGCACAAGAGTCTCTGGTGTATTGGGGAGTAGGCGCGGCCGGCCGACAGATGGGACCAATGGGCTGCGAAGACCCGTTGGCATAGCTCATCCCCCTTTTCGTTTCTCCTCTTTTCCTCCGCGTTTCCGCGTCTCCGCGTGAGATCTTTACGGCTGGACCAGCGGTTCGAAGCCGAGCCCGAAGACGTTTACGGAATTTTCCATGACCGTCGGGATCGTGCTCAGGAACGACTCCCACTCATCCTGATTGTTCGTAAATTGCGTGTCCCAGCAGACGAAAACGGCATTGGCCACGACGTTGGACTGCTCGATAAGCAGCCGGATTTCCTTTTCCCAATCCATGATGCGCACATAGCCCAGGCAGGCCGGACGCAGGACGTCAAAACTGTGAGAAAACTGGCTGAGAAAGCCGTCCCGGTCATCAGCCGAGGGAAATTTGGCGTGTACGTGACACGAGAGCGTGGTGACGCTGGTTTCCGGAAACTCACTCTGCACGTAGAATCGCGAGAGTGTCTGGTGGATGAGATTCCAATCCGCACCATTGCGGGCGTTCCGGACGCTTAGCTTGGCGCGGTCCGGTCCGCGGCTCACGGATCCGTTGTCTCCAAAGAACTGGCCGGTCAGTTCATAGTCAAAAAGCTCATCCGTGCGCCGAAGCCGGATCTGCTGCGGGCGCAGCCCGAGCCCCTTTGCCGGATCGCACAGCTTCGCGGCATAGTCTTCGATCCCCGCCTGGTGGAATCCGAGCGGGGCGGGAAATGGGACGTCGACGGCGACGCCAAAGAACTCGATGGGGACTGTTTCCATGAGGCGCCGGACGCTATGTGCTTCCGGCGAGGTGTAAACGGAATTTTTTGCAGAAATGCTACGTTAAGGCTTTTTGCCGCCCGCTCTCGCATTTCGATAGTACGTGCTCAGGCCGTCCACCACGCCGTCTGCGTACTCCCGGTAGAGGCTTTTGCGCATGGCGCCCGCAACCATCTTTTCGCCTTCGTAGTCGCCTGCCTGCACTCGATCCCAGATCTCCTGGCTATTCATGACATAGGGTTCGATGAAGACCACCGGCGTGCGGTAAAGCCGGTTGGCGAGAAGGTTGCGCGCCCAAAGATAGGGATTGTGGTCCACATTGATCGCGTTGGTCGTGAAGTAGGTATAAGGAGGCAGGCCGGTTGCCGCCGCCATGCTCGCCGCCATCTGTGTGCAGAGGCCAAGTTCCTCGGGATAGCTGCGATTGAGCAGCTTTGTGAGCATGTCGAAGCGCACGTCGTCATTCCGCAACTCCGAGGCGGAGTAGCAGCCGTTGAGGATGATGTGCAGATGATTGGCCGTGGAGAGCTGTGGGTTGCGGGGATCGCCCCAGGGCTCGGCATTGAAATGAAGGCAGACCGTGATGTCCGGCTGAAGCTCGCGATTCACGACCTCGGCACGATGCCGGATCTCGCTGGTGCGATAGAAGAGCAGTTCGCTCTCGGACTGAACCGTTTCGCCGCGGCCCGGTTCATTCATGTCGGCGTAAGTCTCGCGCGGATTCTCGATGCCCTGGAGCTTCAGTTCGGTTCGGGCCTGGTCCTGCAAAGTCTGCGGACGATCCGGGGTCGTCGGCTCCATCGCCTTGCGGACAAAACTGACCTTCGCGCCGAGTGCCTCCAGTTTTGGGGCAAGCAGTTCCGCGACTTTCAGCGTCATTTCGCCTTCGGCGACCGGTTTGCCATCACCGAGTTGCAGGAAGCGCTCTTCCATTCGGGCCCAGGCGCCGCCGAGATGGCCGGGATCGAGCGCGATCTTTACCCGCGAGAGCGGGTGATCGTTATTTTCCGGTGCCGGCAGGGAGGCGGCCTGCCGCCAGAAATGTGGAGTCGCCTTTTCCGAGGCGGGATCCTTTGCGAAATGCAGCACATAGATCTCGGGAGGAGACAGCCGGGTCTTGATGTGCGCCTCTTCGGGAAGGACTTCGATGTAATCCCTGGAAGCAGAATTCGGGGCGTAAACGGTGTCGATCAACGTCACGAATTCGTCGTGTGTGATCGTTTCCTGAAACCGATCCAGTTCCGTCCAATCGGGTGCTGGAGCCAGCGGACTGAGCTTTTGTGCGGGCGCGAGCCGGGCTGTTCCCAAAAGGAGCGCCAACGCTGCGAAGCGGAAAACTCCCCGGCATTTGGCGCGCAATTCGTTCATTCGAAGCTGGCCCGACCGCAGCCTGTTGCCGCAGGCGTGTCGTGCTTATTCGCCGATGTTCTTCAAGACCGCCTTTTCCATCGCATCGATCCGCTCCTGCACATCCTTGTCGGCAAGCGAACGCATCTTTTCAAAGAGAGCCCGGTTGTAGGCGCGCAGGGCCTTGCGTCCTTCTTCATCGGCCGGAGCATTGTCGGCTTTCTCCTTGAGCTCCTTGATGTGGGAATCTTCCGAGGCGCGAACCTTCACTTCGTTATACTTCGCCTTTTCAATCGCATTCGGATCGCCGGTGGCAATGGCGTCCTGCACGGCAAGCTGTTCCTTGGTCATTTCCTTGCCGGCTTCTTTCGGCTTGGCTTCAGCGGTCGCACCCTTGCGGTGGCCTTTCTTTCCGGATGCTGCTGCGGCAGGAGCCGGCTCTTTGTCTTCCGGTTTCGCCTCGTTTTCAGCGGGCTTCTCGTCGGTAGTGGCCGCCGGCTTTTCTGTGCCAGCCGGAGCTTCGGCGGCTGTCTTCTCGCTGCCGGGCTTTTCTTCTGAAGTGCCTCCTTCAGGCTTACCATCTTCTTCAGCGCTTTCCTTCTTCGGCTTTGGTTTCGGACGAGGGGTCGCCGGAGCGGGAGTGGGCGTCGCTTTTGCCGTAGTGGGTTCAGGAGTGGCCTTGGGCTTGTTGCCGGTGCCGAAGACGCGATTGAAAAAGGTTGGCTTTTTTGGCGCGGGAGTAGCCGCTGCTGGAGTGGCTGCCGCAGGTGTCGCTTTTGCTGCGGCGGGTTTATGTGTCTTATTTGCGTCCGCCGTCGCTTGCGCCAGTTTGATTTCAGCCGGTTTGGCTGCGCTTGTTTGCTCAGCCGGTTTGGCAGTGGCGGTTTCCTGGGCAATCGAGGCGGAGCCTAGTGCTGCCAGCGCGAAGAAGGTTGGAACGAGAAAGCGCATACGGGTGAAATTTTTGGGGCAGAGCACAATGGAGGCTTCATGGCCTCCTGTCGAGGTTCAGGCGCGGGGAAAATGCGATATAACGTTTGGAAAACTAAAAGGTCTCACGCGGAGGCGCGGAAACGCGGAGAAGGGAGAGGGAAGAAGGAATTTAGGAATTAGCATTCAGGATTTAGGATTTGGTCCGGAGCGAGAACGCCGCAGCGCAATTCCGGGTGCATGCTTCTGCCGGATTGGCGGCAGGCCATTTGGCAATTTGGGTCTTCTTCTGAGCGCTGAAGTCAGCAGAAGCGCGTGCCGAGGAGTTCGCGAAGGAAAAGAAGATCCGTGAAGGAGATGAAAAGGACGTCCGTTCACCGGACCAAATCCTAAATCCTGAATGCTAATTCCTAAATCCAAAATCCTCTCCTTCCCGAAACCCCGCGCATCGCTTATCTCACGAGTGGTCCTCTGCGTTCATCAAACATGAAGCGTTTTCAACTCCGTCTCCTTCTCTTCGCCGGATTTCTCCTCGTTTTTCCGTTCTTTCTGCGGCGGCGCCCGCGTGTGGAACGGCGCGTTACGATCATGGCGTCTCCCGAAGAGATCTTTCCGTTTGTCAATGATCTGAAACAGTGGCCGATGTGGACGGAATGGGGCCGTCGCGAAGATCTGGAGTACGCTTACGGCGAAAAGAGCGCCGGGGATGGCGCCGTGCAGAAATGGCGCAACGGCCGTATGTCAGGCGAGACGCATATCATCCGCAGCGAAGCGGGCGATCGGGTGGATTACGAGGTGCATATGAAGGATTGCGCGACGATTTTCGGTCGTTTGCTCCTGCAAAAGGATGGCGCCTGCACCCGCGTGGTATGGCGTTGTGTCTGGGATCGGGCGCGGAATCCGTACCATCGTTATGTCGATCTCCTTTTCCAGCGGATGATCGGGCGCGACTTCCAGATGGGGCTCGAACGCCTCAAGGTCCTGGTCGAGCAAAAGAACTGACGGCTTTTGAAAATGGATTCGACTCCTGAATCTCCGCGCCGTACCTGGGCGGAAATCGATACGGACGCATTGCGTCACAATTTCGACGCACTCCAGGCCTGTGTGGGAGCGTCGGTGCAGGTGATGGCCGTGGTGAAGGCTAATGCTTACGGACACGGAGTAGAGACCGTGGTGAAAGCCCTTGCATCGCGGGCGGCGATGTTTGGCGTGGCCAATGTGAAGGAGGCTCGCGAAGTGCGAGTCCACGCGCCGGGTGTACCGGTTTTCATTCTTGGCCCGGCGTTGCCGGACGAACGCGCTGAGATCGTGTGGGGCGGCTTCATTCCGAGCGTGTCCGACGTCGCGGAAGCTCGAGCCTACGCGGCTCTCGGGACAGGTGCTCCGATTCCGGTGCATCTGGTGCTCGATACCGGCATGGGACGGATCGGCATCTGGGAAGACGATGCGGAAAGAATCGCGCACGAAATCTGTTCGATTCCCGGAATCGACGTGGCAGGAATTGCGTCCCATCTGCCGGTGGCCGATGAAGATGCTGGCTTCACACACGATCAGCTTTTGCGTTTTCATACGCTGGTGGAGAAGCTGGTAGCGCAGGGAATTCGCCGTCCGGTAGTGCACGTTGAAAACAGCGCAGGGATCATCGCCGAACCGGCACTGGCTGGCACTTTGGTGCGGGCGGGCCTCGCCTTGTACGGGAGCGCGCCCATTGTCGAATTTCAGCCTAAACTGCGGCCGGTGATGACCTGGAAGACGCGCGTGACCTTGATTCGCGAAGTCGGCGTGGGACGCGGAGTTTCCTACGGACGCACCTTCATCACGCCACGGCCGATGCGCATCGCCACGCTGGCCGTGGGTTATGCGGATGGTTATCGCCGCCACCTTTCACATTGCGAGGCACATGTCCTGATCGGCGGAAAACGGTGCTCGCTGCTTGGACGCGTGACCATGGATCAGATCCTCGTGGACGTGAGCGCACTGCCGGAATGCCAGGCCGGAGATGAAGTGGTGCTGATCGGGCAGCAAGGCAGCGAGGAGATTTTGGCGGCGGAACTGGCGGAGAAGTCCGGCACGATCGCGTGGGATATCTTCACGGGGATCGGGCAAAGAGTCGTAAGGACGTGATGCTTTGATAACGGCGCAAAAAAAGGGAAACGTTCAACGTTCGACGTTCAACTTCCAAAGAAGCTGCTCGGCGTCATCTCGTGTCCCGGAGCGTGGCGGCCAAATCTTTGAACGTTGGACGTCGAAAGTTGAGCGTTGAACGTTTCTTCTCCAACCTTCGTCAGCAATCTCCGGGCGAACCGAAATTGGCTCTCCGCAGCCTCCTCAACGAATCATTGCGCGTCCGCCTTCCCTGCATAGACTGCCGCGCTGCGTTTGCCTCCATTGCTTCCACACATGTTCCAAATCGTTTTCAACGAGATCTCCGCTGCCGAGATGTCTGCACTTCCCAAGGGCTTGCAGCTGGACCTTCTCGACGAGTTTCAGGTGATGCCGGAAGATCTGGAAGACAAGCTTGATGGGGAGCGGTTTGGCTCCATCGAACGCGATGGAAAGAAGCTCTATCGCTATCGGGCGAGCGAGTACCGCATTTACTTTGAAAAGGCCGCGGAAGGCATCGTCGTTCATCGCGTCCTGCACAAGAATACGATCCGCGATTTTCTTTTTCGGGCGAAGTTGCCGATGCCGGCGGAAGACGAGCAGCTCGGCCAGCAGAAGGGTTTCTGGCGGCTCATCGACGAAGGGGCCAGGAGCCGCAGGCAATGAACTGGCGGAAGATCCTCATCATCGTCGGCGTGGTGCTGGTGGTGCACGCGGGGATCTTCTTTGTCATCACGCACGTGCCGGCGTTGCCGAAAGCGCGTTATATTCCGCCGCCAAATTTCGGAGTTCGCACGGAGATCTACGAAGACGCGAAGACAGGGGAACGAACGATCTACCGGGAATTTCGTGTCAGCACGAAACTCGCGCCTCGCCCTAGCCCCACGGCAAAGGGCAAAACGGCGGAGAAATGAAATCGATCACTTTCGAAAGCGAAGCGGAACGCGCGCGGCTTTTCCCGATTTGCCGGGACAAGGTCTTTTTTGCCCATGCCGGCGTAGCTGCGCTGCCCGCTTGTGCCGCGGAGGCGATCTGTGCTTACACGATGCAGTCGGCGCAGAATCCGCAAGAGTTCGGCGATGTGCTGCGCGACATCAAGCGTGCACGGACTTTGTGTGCGGACTTCATTGGCGCGCAGGCCGACGAGATTGCCTTGCTGGGTCCGACTTCGCTGGGGCTTTCGCTCTTTGCCAATGGCCTGCCGTGGAAAGAAGGAGACGAGGTCCTTTGCTATCACGGGGATTATCCGGCGAATGTTTACCCATGGCTCGACTTGCGCCGTCGTGGTGTGATGGTTCGCTATCTTGAACCTTCCCGGCCCGGGGAGATTACGCCTGAGTTAGTCGAAGCCGCACTGACTCCACGGACCCGGCTGGTTGCCCTGGCGAGCTGTCATTTCTTCACCGGGACGCGGATCGACGTGGAAGCCATTGGCGCATTGCTGCACGCGCGAGGTATCCTGTTTTCGCTCGATGCGATCCAGACACTCGGGGCTTTTGCCCTCGATGTGGAGCGCGCACATGTCGATTTCCTAAGTGCCGATGCCCATAAGTGGATGCTCGGACCGCTGGCCATTGGCATCGTCTATGTAGCGAAGCGCCACTTCGATCTTCTGCGCCCGACATTGCTCGGGGCGTGGAATGTCTATTCTCCAAATTTCAACGCCGAGGAGGAAATCCGTTTCATGCCCACGGCGCAGCGCTATGAACCGGGCGTGCTGAATACCGGGGGTATTTATGGCATGATGGCGTCGCTGGAAATGTTTGGCCGGTACGGAATGGATAAGATCTCCGCGCGGTTGCTAGAGTTGAAAGCGCATCTTCTGGGGCATCTCGATGAATTGGGTTTCGAAGTGCTCGGTCATCGTGATGGCTCCGTGGCGAGTAGCACGACTACCTTCCGGCATCCCACGGCATCCTCGACCGCGCTCTTCGCCGCGCTGGAAAAAGCGCAAGTTATCGCCTCGCTGCGCCACGACCGGGAAGGCCGCGATTACCTCCGCTTCTCTCCGCATTTTTACAACACGGAAGAGGAAATTGATCGAGCGATGGAAGTGATTCGGCGGGCGATGTAGGGCTGGCTTTCGTGTAGACGGGTATGATTGATAAATTCCATTTTCATGGTATCACCCTCGAAGTTGAAACGCGTCGATGCAAAGACCCAAAAACGCCTCGATTACCTCATGACGCGTAGCAATGAGGGGGAACTAACCGGGGCGGAACGAGCGGAATTCGAGACGATGACTGAGGAGTTGGAAGCGCTTTCCGTTACCAATGCAAAGCTGCTCGCTAAGCGTGTCCCGCCGGGGCCGGCAAGCAATGCGCAAGGTGGCGAGATCGGAAAGACGTAAAGGTTGAGCGATGGCGGGCGGGTGAATTGCTCTCGTTCTTGAGTGCGGACCAATATTCTACTATATTTCTTCCATGATCCTCGAGCAGCACCCGGAATTGCTGAAGCTTTCGCCAGCCGAAAAACTCGCGTTGGTATCAGAACTGTGGGACGATCTTGTCGCTCACCCGGATGCTGTTCCGGTCAGCCAGACGCAAATTGCGGAGATTGAACGGCGAATGGAGGAGTATCGCAAAGATCCTAGCCAAGTAACCACATGGGAGGAGGCGAAGGTTCGGATTATGAGCGGTGGCGCTCGACGCGCCGATCAGGCATGAGTGAAGTTATCCTTCTGCTCTCGGCAGAAATCGATATTCAACAAGCTTACAACCGTTACGAAGAATATCAGGAAGGACGAGGTGTGATATTTATCCACCATTTAGAAGCGGCCTTTAACCAACTCCGGACATTTCCGAAATGTGGTCCGGTCGTCTTCGGGATTTACCGGCGCCTCCTCGTTCCAAGTTTTCCTTATGGGATATTCTACGCGTTTGAGGCGAGAGGAATCGTGATCATCGGCGTTATGGATAACCGACAAGATCCGGAAGCTATTGCCCGCCGTTTGCATTGAAGATCGATATCGTGCACGGGGCGTGATTTTTCTGCTCTTTCCAACTTCCCGTGTTTTTGCCACTAATCCTTGCGACATTCTCGTTTTGTGTATCGTAGATGCCTCCACTTACGGAGGTGGTTCAGTTTAAAAACAATCTCGCATGGAAACAAATCCTCCAACCGTCTCAAAGTCCCCCCTGCGTATTGTCACGCTGATCGCCCGCATTCTCTTCGGGCTCGTCTTCCTTGTGTTCGGCCTCAACGGCTTTCTCCATTTCATCCCGCAGCCGAAGGATGCCATGTCGGAAGCGGCCATGGCTGTGGTGGGTGGGTTTATGAAATCCGGGTATATGTTCCCGCTGATCTCAGGGACGCAGGTGATTGTGGGCGTCCTGCTTTTGACGAATTACTTCGTGCCCCTGGCGCTCGCCCTCATCGCACCGGAGATTGTCAACATCCTCGCTTTCCACGTCTTTCTTGAGCAAAAAGGGCTGATCATTGCCATCGTCGTGACTGCTTTGGAGGTCTATCTCGCCTGGGCTTATCGGAAGGCGTATTACCCGATGCTCGCGCTTCGGGTAAGGCCGTCCTAACGCTCACGGTTTGAAAAAAGATCGAGGCGGCTGTCGATTTCAAAGCGGTTCATTCGATTACGTGATGAACCTATCAACTATCGTGCGCTAGTGGATATCGGCGATCTGCACCGGCGCGAGTACGGGCGAATTCTGGCCAGCCTCATTCGTGTGGTGAGAGATATCTCACTCGCGGAAGATGTGTTGCAGGATGCCTTTCGTGTAGCCATCGAGCGATGGCCGGTTTCGGGCGAGCCGCCCAATCCGGCCGCCTGGCTCATGGCCACCGCGCGGAACAAAGCGATCGACGAGATCCGCCGGCGTGCGCTGGCGGAAAACAAGCTCGACGAAATGATCGCCTTCAATAGTCCGGAAGAAAACGCACCGGCGCCCGTCGATTCGCTGCGGCTCATCTTCACTTGCTGCCATCCTGCGTTGGCTCCCGAGGCGCAAATGGCCCTGACGCTTCGCACGATCTGTGGGCTGGAAACAGAAGAAATCGCCCGGGCATTTCTGGTTCCGACCCCGACCATGGCGCAGCGAATCGTGCGCGCGAAAAATAAGATCAAACTCGCGGGAATCCCCTACGAAGTGCCGGATGATGACCAGTTAGCAGAACGGCTCGAAGGGGTGCTCGGTGTCGTCTATCTCGTCTTTAACGAAGGTTACTCCGCGAGCAGTGGCCCCGATCTGGTGCGGGCGGATCTATGTGCGGAGGCGATCCGGCTCGCGCGAGAGATTGTGAGCTTGCTTCCCTCAAGACGTGAGCCGGTGGCATTGCTCGCGCTGATGCTGCTCACGGATGCCCGGCGCTCGACGCGGATCGATGATCAGGGCGCGATCGTGCTTTTGGAAGATCAGGACCGGTCCCGCTGGGACCGCGCGAAAATCGAAGAAGGCGTTTCATTAGTCGAGTGGGCCTTGCGTGGCGGTCGATCCGGAAGATATGCGGTCCAGGCCGCGATTGCGGCGCTCCACGCCAGTGCGCCTTCGGCAAAAGAGACGGACTGGGCTCAGATTGTGATCCTTTACGGCATCCTGGCGCAGATCCATCCTTCGCCTGTCATTGAACTCAATCGGGCGGTGGCTATCGCAATGGCGGAGAGTTGCGAAAAGGGGCTTGCCCTGATGGATCGCCTGGATTTGCCGGGCTATCACCTCCTGCCCGCGGCGCGCGCTGATTTGCTCCGCAGGCTGGGACGCTATGAAGAAGCGGCGTCGGCTTATCGTGATGCGTTGGAGTTAGTGGGTAACGAAGCTGAGCGGCGATTTCTGGAGCGGCGGTTACGGGAGGTTTCGCGGCCCGCTGCGTAGACGGAGTTACTACACGTAAATCGGCTCCGGTCATGCGACAGGAGCCGGTTTGGCGGCCATGCCGTATTTAATGCGCCGCGACTGCGCACGCGGATTCCGAAACGGATTTCAGTTGTGCGAGACCTTTCTCGTAGCAACCGCCGATCATTTTGTCGCAATCCATGAAAAGTAACATGACCTTGGCGAGGTAAGAGTTATTGCCGTACATCGACCAACTGACAACCGTCTGGCTACCCTCGGGCTTGAAGGTAAATTCGACGTTGTGTGTCGCTTTGAACGGCTTGATGAATTCCAGTTTGATCCGAATCAAGTCGTCCGGATGACTTTCGACGATCGTCATGGCGCCCCGGCCGACCGCGCGATTGCCATCCCAACTAAACATCGCCCCCAATCCGGATTCCGCTCCGGTAAACGAATTCTTGGCATTGGGATCGAGCTTTGCCCAGGGAGACCAGGCTTCCCATTTATGGAAGTTATTGACCTGGGAGAAGACCACTGCCGGTGGCGCGTTGAGCGTAGCGGTTCGCGTGATGCGGAACTGGGCCGGCTTGAACGCTGCGATAATGCCAATGATCGCGACGATGGCTGCTAAACCGAGGAGAATAGAGGTGAGCATGGGGAGTGAGATTTTGGGGCCGCGTTAGGATTTCTGAATCAGGACGATATCTGGATTGCCACGTTTCTTTGAAGCCGTGCTGTGGGGAAGCTTCGCCAATGGCCCGAGCCGCTCCGTGCTGCTTTTCGCAGACGGAACGGCTTCGAGCATGTGGTGTTTGGCTTATAGTTACTGCTTATTGCACATCTCGGTCGCGGCGTGTTGCATTTCCTGGTGGGTGACGTCGCGGATGTGCGTGGCGATGGACCACTGATGGCCGAAGGGATCCTCGATCCGGCCATACCGGTCTCCCCAGAACATATCCGCAGGCGGCATGGTGAGTTTCGCGCCGGCCTTCACCGCATTTTCAATCGTGGCATCCACGTCTTCGACATAGAGGTGAACTGTCACTGGCGTGCCTTTTAGCGTCTTGGGTCCCACGCCGCCGCATTGCGGAAATTCCTCCGCGAGCATGATGACCGAGTCGCCGATGCGCACGCTGCCGTGAATGAGTTTGCCGTCCGGGGCCTTGAGCCGAACGATTTCAGTGGCATGGAACGCCTTCTTGTAGAAGTCGATGGCGTCCGCGGCGCCGGCACATACGAGATGGGGCGTAACGGTATGCATTCCGTCCGGGATGCGTTTGACGGAGGTTTTTGGTGCTTCTGCGATTGCTGAATTGGAGCTCATAGGGTCCGTTTTTTCGTCTGAAGTTGCCGTTTTAGTGAGAGAACGAGTGGCTCGTTCAATACCTCAACGAACGAGTGGAGCTGATTTGGACACGGACCTGTAAAATTTTTTGCAGGCCGCTTTGGAAGATTCCTATAATAGGACGAAGCCCCGGGAACGCGAGCGCGGGAGCGAAGATGAGAAGTTTTGCAGAATTTTCGCTGGACCGTGTCCTTCCGGGTGCCGTTCGTCCGTTGTAAAGGAAAGCTATGGAAACAAATACTTCCCCTTATCTCCTCATCTTCCGCGAAACCTCGCCCGATGTTTACAAGGCGATGTCGCCTGACGAACGGCAACGCCTGCTGGAAAAGTGGAACAACTGGTACGATGGACTGGCCGCCGAGGGAAAGGTGCAGCATGGCCATCCGCTGGAGCCGAAAGTGCGTATCGTTTCCGGCACTCGCGGTGAACGCGTCGTCGATGGTCCCTTCGCCGAAACGACCGAGGTGATCGGCGGCTATTTTCTGCTGACCGTTTCCAGTTTCGAAGAAGCCACGGAGATCGCCAAGAATTGCCCGAGCCTTTACCTCGGACTCAAGGTCGAGGTGCGGGCGATTGCCGCATCCTGCCCCGAGCTTGGGGTGAAAGGCCGCCCGTCGGCGAAGGACTTGAGCGCGGCCTAAACTTTCTTTCTCGGAAATGGAAATGGAGCCGGATCGATCCCTTGAAAGTGCCGAGCACTCGGCGCAAATCCCGCAAGTGGTGGAACATTTCTTCCGCCATGAAACGGGGCGTCTGCACGGCGCATTGACCCGGCTCCTGGGGCCCGAGAATCTCAGCTTGGTGGAAGATGTCGCCCAAGGGGCGCTCTTGCAGGCGATGCGGGCATGGTCGATCGGCGGCATTCCGCCGAATCCATCCGCCTGGATCACGCGCGTGGCGATGAATCAGGCCCGCGATCTTTTGCGGCATCGGCAGATGTCGCATTCGAAAGAGACGAATATCATTACGCACTTTGAGCAGACGCATTCCGGCGCGAGTCCGGCGGTCGATGAGTCGCATGAGATTCGCGATGATGCCCTTCGCCTGATGTTTGTGTGCTGTCATCCGCAGCTCTCCATCGATGCGCAGGTCGTGTTGGCGCTTAAGGTGTTGTGCGGATTCAGCAGCGCCGAAATTGCCCGCGCTTTTTTGAGCAGCGAAGCGGCGATCGACAAACAGCTCACCCGCACGAAGCAGCGAATCCGGGAATCGGGGATCGGCTTCGAGATCCCGGAAGGGGCGGAGTTAAATACACGGATCGATGGGGTACTGGCGGCTTTGTATTTGTTATTCAACGAAGGCTACAAAGCCTCCCATGGAGAATCGCTCCTTCGTGAAGAATTGTGCCGGGAAGCGATCCGGCTGACTTCTCTACTCGTGGGGCACCCCGTGGGCCGAACCCCGCGCAGTCATGCCCTGCTGGCGCTCATGTACCTGACGGCTGCACGTTTTCCGTCCCGGCTGAATGAGCACGGAGATCTGTTGCGCTTGCATGAGCAGGATCGTTCCAAATGGGACCAGACTTTGATCGGGTGCGGTTTGCATCAATTGGTGGAGGCCGCCCAGGGCAGCGAAGTCAGTGAGTATCATCTCCAGGCCGGAATCGCCGCGTGTCATTGCACGGCGGCGGATTATGGTTCCACCGATTGGGCACGCATCCTAAGCCACTACGATGCGCTCAACCGGATCAAGCCATCGCCCATCGTCGCACTGAACCGGGCGGTCGCCGTGGGGAATGTGCGTGGACCGCAGGCGGGGCTCGACGCCATTGCTAGAATTCCGCAGCGGGACCGCCTCGAATCGCACTATCTTTTGCACGCGGTCATGGGGGAACTGCATTCCCAGATGAACAATCACCAGGCGGCGGCGGAATGCTTCCGGGAGGCGCTTCGCTTAGCCCAGGTGGGACCGGAACAGCTTTATCTTACGCGGATGCTGGAGCGTTCCGGCGATGCAGATTTCCCACCACTTGCTGCGCGAGTTCGGGCTTCGAAAGCTCTGAACTAGACGTCATCCGTGGCTCGGTTTGATTGTTCGTCTGAACACAATTTCTGGCAGAAAGCCCGATGCTGGCGCCAAGGTGGGACCGCTTCGTGCTATGTGACTCGTGCAGGCGCTGTGGGGATCGTCCCGACTTGACGCCTCGCGCATCGAGTTTAGCATCGGCGCTTCGTTCGCATAAAACCGAAGCCATTCACAACCTTGGACTTAAAAGAAATTAAAGAACTCATCACTCTGATGAGAAAAAACGACCTCTCCGTGTTCAAACTGGAGCAGGAAGGCTTCAAGATCACCCTCAAGCGAGGGTCAGATTTCCAGCCCGTCATTACCGCGACGAGCCTTCCGCAGGCCGTTGTCGCTCCTCTCCAGCCATCGCCCGCTGCTAACACAGCCCCGGCGCCGGCTGGCGATACCGCCCCCGCTCAAAAAGAAAACCTGCGCGAAATTACCGCGCCGATCGTTGGCACTTTCTACTCGTCTCCGTCTCCCGATTCACCGTCCTACGCACAGGTGGGTCAGGAGGTTACGGAGGACACTGTCGTCTGCATCGTCGAAGCCATGAAAGTCATGAATGAAGTCAAGGCCGAGATGCGAGGCACCATCGTCGAAATCGTCGCCGAGAACGGGAAGCCCGTGCAGTACGGCCAGGTCCTGTTCCGCGTCCGCTAGCGCGGATGAAGAGCGCGATCCAACGAGCTGCCTGCGTGTACCGCCTTGCGGAAAGCCCTGTTTGATCGTGCTCAATTCCACCGAAGATGTTCAATAAAGTTCTCATCGCCAATCGTGGCGAAATCGCGTTGCGCGTTATCCGCGCCTGCAAGGAGCTCGGGATCAAGACGCTCGCCGTGTACTCGGAAGCCGACGTTGATTCCCTGCACGTACAGCTTGCCGACGAGGCGATCTGTATCGGGCCGCCACCTTCTTCCCAAAGCTACCTGAAGATTGATCGCATCATCTCCGCTGCGGAAATCGGCGATGTGGATGCCATCCATCCCGGGTACGGTTTCCTTGCGGAAAATGCGCATTTCGCGGATGTCTGCGCGAGCTGCAATATCAAGTTCATCGGGCCGCCCCCGGACGCGATTCGCGCCATGGGCGACAAAAATACCGCGCGTGAAACGGCGCGGAAAGCCGGTGTGCCGGTGACTCCCGGTTCCGACGGAATTATCGAGACGGAGAAAGAAGCGCTGAGTGTCGCGAAGAAGATCGGCTATCCCGTCATGATCAAAGCTGTCGCCGGCGGCGGCGGCAAAGGCATGCGCCCGGCCCACAACGACGTTTCGCTCGTGCAGGGCTTCCACGGAGCCCGCATGGAAGCGGAAAAGGCGTTTGGAAATCCCGGGGTCTACATCGAAAAGCTCATCGAAAATCCGCACCACATCGAATTCCAAGTGATGGCGGATTCACATGGCCATGTCGTGCACATCGGAGAGCGCGACTGCTCGATGCAGCGCCGGAATCAAAAGATCATCGAAGAATGCCCATCGCCGCTCATGACGGCGGCGCTGCGCGAGAAGATGGGCGCCGCATCGATCAAGCTTGCCGAATCGGTTGGCTATGTCGGGGCAGGGACCATGGAGTATCTCGTGGATGATCACGGGAACTTCTTCTTCATGGAGATGAACACCCGCATCCAGGTCGAGCACACCATCACGGAAGAGGCCTATGGCATCGATCTCGTGAAGGAGCAGATCAAGGTCGCCGCGGGCGAGCATCTCTCGCACTACGTGCGCAATGCCGAGCGGAAGTATCATGCCATCGAGTGCCGGGTAAATGCCGAGGATCCGCGCCATGGATTCCAGCCCTGCCCGGGTAAGATCGAGCTGTACTATGCACCCGGTGGCCGCGGTGTGCGGATCGATTCCCACGCCTATGCCGGCTACGTCGTGCCGCCGCACTATGACTCGATGATCGCCAAGGTCATCGCGATGGGCACAAGCCGGGACAACGCCATTGCCCGGATGCGCCGAGCCCTGAGCGAGTATCTCATTCGCGGGATCAAAACGACGATTCCCTTCCAGCAGGACATCATGCACAACCCTGACTTCGTGCGGGGCAAGTATGATACCGGCTTTGTCGGGCGGATGATCGAATCCCGCGGGAGAGAGTAGCGCGAAGCGCAAAGTGGAAGCGGCGTCCCGCCGCTTGAAGAGCGCCGGTAACAGGACCGGCGCTGGTTGCTATGTTGGTGACAGGAGTGGGCGAGTCAGTAAAAAGAGCGAAGAAACTACCAACTCCCAACGCTAGAGCATTTTCTATTTAATTTGTCGCATTGAGATGGTAGAAATGTGAATGCGAACCTTCAGTCAGGATTTGCGTGAGCGGATTATTGCCGCACGAAAGGCGGGCCACAGCGCTCAGGAGATTGCGC
>Ga0207695_10000333_pt1 | contig 111885 bp, 98 predicted proteins | sample KBSC54metaG_FD_184354 | JGI IMG/M metagenome (GOLD analysis project Ga0207695, IMG submission 184354) | Corn rhizosphere microbial communities from Kellogg Biological Station, Michigan, USA - KBS C5-4 metaG (SPAdes) (version 2) | ecosystem: Host-associated > Plants > Roots > Rhizosphere > Soil... | reverse complement strand
GATTCCTTGGGAGAAAAGCCGACGGAGAACCAGGATGGCAAACCATCTGGGATGGGTGGACCAGAATTCAAGACATCCTCTGGGGAATTGAACTCGCGCAGGACATGAGATGTGGGTAATGACAAGCGCTTCGGGGTTCTGGAAGGCACTGCGCCGAAAGTGGTCAGCGTCCCTAGGATTAGATTCTGGTGCCGATTGCTTCGCGCTGTCCAACCAGGAACTCACCCTCAGGCACCCGCGTCCAGATGCATGGAAGCGGAGGAGAACAATGCCCCAAGGCGATAAAGATAAGTACACCGACAAGCAAAAGCGAATGGCCGAGCACATCGAGGAAGGTTACGAGCATCGCGGAGTGAGCGATAAGGAAGCGGAACGGCGAGCTTGGGCGACGGTAAACGCGACCACCCACGGTGGAAAGAAGTCGGGCTCCGGTCGGGGCAAAACCGAAGATCATGCGCCCGAGCGTAAGGGTGGCCATATCGGCGGAAGCAGCCAAAGCAAGGCCAGTCGCAGCGAAGCCGCCAAGAAAGGGTGGGAAACGCGCCGGAAGAAAGGCTAACGCGGGGAGTGGTTGACGGACAGCCAGTGCTCGATGCTTAGGCCGAGGTTTCGGATCGATACTTTGTAGTCCAGTGCTTTTTGAATAAAAGAGTTCGCCCCGAGTTGGGTGCAGCGGCGCACATCCCGCGTCTCCGCGGACGACGTGAGCATCACCACCGGGGTGAACAAGTATCGGTCGTCTTTGCGAATCGACTCGAGCAGTTCGATGCCGCTCTTTCGGGGAAGCTTGATGTCCAGGTAAACGAGGTCGTACGGCACGGTGTCGCCGCCCCCCTCGATCAGTTCAAGAGCGTCCAGACCATCGCGCGCGACTTCCAACTGAATCGTCGGCCAGGCGCGCTTGAGCGCACGGACGGACATCTCTTCGTCGTTGGGGTCGTCTTCAACAAGCAAAACGCGCTTCACTGGCTTCTCTGATCCTTCCATTGCTACCCGAGGGTGAAGTAGAACGTCGCTCCTTCATTTTCGGCGCTTTCCGCCCAAACGCGACCCCGATGCTTCTCGACAATTCGGCGAACATTGGCGAGACCGATGCCTGAGCCCGGATATTCCGACCGGCGATGCAGGCGTTCAAACGGCAGGAACGTTTTTTCCGCGAATTCCTGCGGAAACCCGATTCCCTGATCCCTTACGAAATATACGATCGATTCGCCCGCATCGGAAGCACAACCGACCTCAACAAGGTTTGGTGCGGTTTTCTTCGAATACTTCAACGCATTGCCGATCAGATTGTCCAACACCATAGCCAGAAGCGCGCGATCGCCCAGGGCCTGCATCCTACGCTCAATCTTGACTTCGCCCTTCGCGCTCAGCTCGGCCGGCAAGGAAGCCACGACGCTTTCGGCAAGTTCCGTGAAATCGAGCAGCACGCGACTGGCCTCGCGCCGGCCGAGGCGTGAGAACTCAAGCAGGTCATCGACGAGCCTTCCGAGGGCCATCGCGGAGCGCTCGATGCCGGTCAAATTCTCCAGCGCTTCGGTGGGGATCTCCGTCCCGAAGTCTTCCTCGATGATGTTGACCCGGCCGATGATGTTTCGGAGGGGCGCCCGAAGATCGTGGGCGATCGAGTAAGTGAACCCTTCAAGCTCGCGAACCGCCTCTTCGAGTTCCTTGGTGCGTGTCCGAACCCGATTCTCAAGAGTGGCGTTCGACCGCCGGATGGCCACCTCGCTCTGACGAAGGAGGGCCTCGTTTCGCTTGAGGGATTCTTCCGCTGCTTTCCTCGCCGAGATGTCGGCTACCGTTCCCACAAAGCCGGTCGCGATCCGCTCGCCATTCTGAGTTCCGAACGTGGCGATGCCGTGCGCCTCGACCCAACGCGTTTCACCGTCCGTCCGGAGCACTCGATATTCCGCGGCGTAAGGCTGAGGTTCAGTCGGCTTTAAGGAAGCTTCTACTGCCGCCCAGAGGTCCGGTAGATCGTCGGGATGAATGAGGGCGAGGATTTCGTCGTTCGGTCGAGAAGTGCCGGTGATACCGAAGATCTCGGCGTAGCGGCGGTCGTATTCCGCGAGCTTCGAAATGGGGTCGTAGCGCCACCAGCCCATGCCTGCCGCATCGAGCGCGAGCTGGCGTTGATCGGCGAGCCGCTCCATTTCTCGCTCGGCTACCACCCGGGCGGTGTCGTCCGAGCAAACCTGGAGCATGCCGCTTACTTCCCCGGATTCACCGAAGATGGGGCCGTACGCGTACGTTATGAAAACCTCTCGGCTATGCCCTTCCGTTGTCGTTTCGAACCGGACCCGCTCGCGCGTCACCGGCTCCCCGTACTTCATCACTGCTTCTACTTCGTCGCCGATCGTCGGCCAAATGTCGGCCCAAAATTTACGCGCCGGTTGGGCGAAGGGGTCACCGGGGATGTCCGCGAGCATCGCGGCATAGCCGTCGTTGTGAATCGCGATGAGTTCGGCACCCCACCAAATGCAGGCAGGTAAGGGATTGTTAAGGCAAAGCCCGACCGCGGTGATCAGACTCGACTCCCAACTCTCCAGCGCTCCGAGGGGAGTAGTCGACCAGTCAAAAGCCAAAAGGCGAGCGCCCATTTCTCCGCGTCCGAGAAATTGCTTGGCCCCCTTCACGTTACGAGATCTCCTTCGATCTCAGCCCAACGGCAAGCGATGTCTGTTTGATGTCTTCGTAAAACTACACCAATTGGGACCGTCTCGGGCGATCGCAACGTTCGCTTACGGTGCCGTGCGACATGAACTTTAGATGAATACGGTGGGAGAAACTCTGGGACCGATCCGGCCCGTAGAACCTGGGGTGACGTTGGGCGCGCGCCAATATTGGGGAGAGTCGGTTCAGATCTGGGCCGTCGACGGGCTGTCCGTTTCGCGAAGCCACTATCCGCCGTTCCAAACGCAGAGCCGGCACCGCCACGAAAACCCCACTTACTTCTATTTGTTGGGAGGAGAGTATTGCGACGAGTCCATGGAACTGGGCCGTCGGTCTCCGGGGCGGTTTCAACTCCTCTATCACCCGGCGGGGGCATGGCACGAAGGCGCCTCGGGACCCACGGGCCGGTTTGGCCTCAATTTGGAGCCCTCGGAAGGGTGGTTAGGCAAATTCGATCTGACCTTCAAAGACCTCGGCGATTACCGAGTCGAGGATCATCCGCTGCGTGCGGCCGAGCTATTGCACCTTGCGACGATCGGCTTTCCCGCTTCCGGAGCGGAAAACCAGATTTTGGAAGTTCTGCTCCCATCTTCCCCGGCGGTGGAAGAGTCGTCGGCATGGTTTCGAAGGCTCGGGCGGCTCCTCAGCGACGAACCGGCAGAGCGGTGGAGCTTGCAATCTTTGGCCAATGAATTGGGCGTTCATCCCGTTCATTTGGCGCGCGTGTTCAGGGCGCGCTACGGTTGTTCGGTCACGGATTGGCTTCTACGGAAACGAATTCTCGTAGGGGCCGGCCTCTTGATGGAAGGTAAGCCGGTGTCTGAAGCGGCGATCCAAGCTAACTTCGCGGATCAGTCTCACTTTGGCCGAACGTTTCGCGCCTATTTCGATCAAACCCCGCGCGAGTTCCAGCGCTACTGGTTGCAGTAAGTTTCATTTCTTCTAGCCTTGCCAGGGGCGCGCCGAGGAGAATCGAGAGCATGACGTTTCTCTTTTGTTCGCTCGGCCTTCTTGTCTGTCCGCAAGGAGCAGGACAGATGACGTACGCAGAAGCGTGGAAGAAGGAGCAGGCCGAACGAAGCCATTACAACCAAGTTCTTGGCGATGACAAGGCGTCCCCGGCCGCTCTGAGGGCAGCTTTGGACGAAGCCGAGGCGATCAAAAAGTGGTGCCTAAGCGACGGGATTCGCGACCTGAAGACGTCCGGAGGGGTGGCCCAGATCTACCTACAGCGTAACGACATTTTGTTCGACGAAATCGGCGGCTACGCCCGCCTCGGAGACGCGAAACGGGTGCTCGACTGTATGACCGAACTTCGGGATTCCCTTACTTCTCCGGATCCGTGGATGAAGGAGAATGGCGCGTCGCTATTCTCCTATTACGGAAGCAATATCGGAAGCAATGAGCTCGTCAAGAAGCTTCTTCCCAATCCCGGCATCGAGGAGATCCTGCGCGAGTTCAAGCGCCACGACCCCGAGCGCGTGTTCCGAGGCTTGCCGTATCCCAAGGCCGAAACGGCCAAGCTAACCGAGTCGGATCGTGTCGCCGGTCTGTCGATGATCTGGTCAGAGGCCAAGTACAACTTCGCCAACTTCGACCTCGTGCCGGATCTGGACTGGGACGCGAGCTATCAGCATTACCTCCCGCTCGTGGCGGCGGCGCGGGACGAATACGCCTACTACAACCTGCTGCGTGAGTTTATCGGCTTGCTCAAAGACAGTCACACCGATGTCGGGTTGCCGAGCGGGCTTCGGGCGAAGGTCGAAATGCGGCCTGCACTGCCGGTATTGCTTGTGGAGGGCAAGGTCGTGGTTTACCGGGAACCCACCGCTGATTTTAAGGCGCTCGGCTTTCATCTCGGCGATGTGGTCGAGAAGATCGACGGGATGGATGCGGTCGAATACGGACGCGCGAAGTGGGGGCATTTGGCTTCCTGCTCGACCCCTCAGGATCGGGACCAACGGATATACACCTATATGCTTCTTCGCGGCCCGGCGGGCAAGGCCGCCCGGCTGGAAACCGTGGATGCGAAGGGTGAGCGCCGAACGATCGACGTTCCGCGAACCGATCGCTACCTGAAGGGGGTCGACCTTCCGCCTTCGGAGTTCCGCATTCTGCCCGACGGTACGGCTTACTTCGCCTTCAATACCTGCGCGAACGACGAGCCGAGTGACTCGTTCGCGAAGCACTTGCCAGAAATTCAAAAGGCCGGCAAATTGATCATCGACTGCCGAATGAACGACGGCGGTAACGGAGGCGTCGGCTATTCGATTTTGAGCCACCTGATTTCCGGCGAAGTGAAAGTGGGGAACTGGCTCACCCACGTCTACCGGCCCAGTTTCCGCGTTTGGGGAACCAAAACCGAGCCGTATCGGGGTGACAACACCATCTCGTCTGAAGCTCCTGTTTTTACGGGTCCGGTCGCGGTACTTACAAGTGCGCGCACGTTCAGTGCCGGTGAAGACTTCGTGGCCGCGTTCAAGACGTCTAAGCGAGGTCCCATTGTGGGGATGCCCACTGGCGGCTCCACGGGGCAGCCGCTCTCGTTTCAACTGCCAGGCGGGGGCTGGGCACGGGTTTGTACGAAGCGGGACAGCATGGGCGACGGGACCGAGTTCGTCGGCATCGGCATCCTGCCGGACATGAAGATCGAGAACCGAATCGAAGCGATCCGCAACGGAACCGACCCGGTTCTTGAGGCGGCGCTACGTAGCCTTGGTTCGCGGTAGCCCGCTCGGAACTTCTGATCGGATCAGAATCAGACCTGGGCCGGGTCCCCGTAGACAACGGAGAGGCCCCGGCCAGCCGCCTTGGCCGCATAGCAAGCGATGTCCGCTTGGCGTTTGGTCTCGGTAGGGTCGTTCGATTCCTGGGAAATGGCGGCGATTCCGATGCTTGTCCCAACTCGGTAGGCACGGTCGTTCCATTCGAACTCGACTTCCGAGACCCGTTCTGCGAGTCGCTGGGCGATCGACCGGGCTTGGCGAACCGAGCAATCGAAGAGGAGGAGGGCGAACTCGTCTCCGCCGATTCGGGCGGCGAAGTCCTGAGTTCGGCATACGCGCGACATAAGGACGCTCACTTCGCGGAGCACGATGTCTCCGGCCGCGTGCCCGGCGCCGTCGTTCACGCCTTTGAAGCGATCGAGGTCGATGAAGCAGAGGGCGTGTTGGGCGTCTCGGACGCCGGCGTCTTCGCACGCGTACTGAAGGCGCCGCTCGAACGCGCTTCGATTCGCGAGCCCGGTGAGATCGTCCCGGGTTGCCGATCGCTCAAGTTCCTTTTGGGCGGAGCGTTCCAATGTGACATCCCGTAGCGTCGTGACCACCCCGACAATTTGGCCGGACGCGGAGATAACCGGGGCGGCGGAGTCTTGCACTAAGCGTCGCACCCCGGCCCAATCGACGAGGGCGGCGGCGCCGGGGCGGCGGAATGTTTCGCCCCGCTGAAGGCACATCTGGGCGCAGTTCGGGAGTACCTGCTCCGTCGCTTCGTCGACGATCTTCAAGACGTTGGATAGGGATTCGCCGACCGCTTCCGCGAACGTCCAGCCGGTCATACGTTCGGCGGCCGGATTCAAATACGTAATCGCCCCCTCGCCGTCGGCGGAGATGACCGCGTCCTCGACGGACTGGAGGGTGATCCGGAAGCGCTCTTTCTCCTCATAGAGGCGAGCGGTGAGCAACTTGTGGTCGGTGATATCCCAGTTCGTGCCCACCGCACGCTCCGGTATGCCGGCTTCGTCTCGGATGACATGCGCAAGGGCCCGTACATACCGGATCGAGCCGTCGGGCAGGATCGCCCGAAAGTCAGCTTCGAAGGCCGCTTTGCCTTCGATCGCGGCATGCCAGCGTGCGAGGACCGGAGCCACGTCTTCGGGATGCAAGTAGGAAAGCCATTCGTCGAGCGACCCACCGAACCCCGTGGAAAGACGTCCGTAGAGCGACAACATGCGCTCATCCCAAACGAAGACGTCCGTCCGGAAATCTAGCTGCCAAATTCCAACCCCGCCGGCTTGAGCGGCCTCTTCCATTCGGGCTTTAGAGGCGATGAGGCGCTGGCGTTCGGTAACGTCGCGGAAGGTAAGCACGGCGCCTTCCTTCGACGGGGAGACGTGTCGGACCAGCCAGCCGGACGGCTCATTCGGGTCACCGAACGAGATGAGGTCCTCATAGGATTGATGGTCAAGGACGGCTTCCTTGATACGGGTTTCGAGCCCGGCAAAGAGCGCGAGGCCCGACACTTCGTGCAGCATTCGAACGGCGGTAATGTCGATTCCCAAAAGCCGGGCAGCGGCAGGATTTCGGAACTCGTTCACCAAATCGAGAAGCTTGCCGTCCGATCCGCGCAGAGCATCGAACAGGAACAAGGCATCCGCGCTTAGTTCGATTCCTTCGTGAAGGCGGGTCGACATCCGCTCGCGCCGATGTCTGGCACTCGTCTCCCGGTCGAAATGAAGCGCATAGCGCTCTCGGGCGCCGATAGCGACGCTCCAGCGCGTGACGTAGCTTTCCGCATCCTCCCAAGCTTCTGCATCGCCTCCTTTCTGGCGGAGGAACGCAAGGGAACACCGTGCCGCCAGTTCAAGCGGCTTTGCGCCAATCGCTTCTGCCTCGCGGATCGCGGTTGCCAGAGGAATGCTGAAACGCGGGACCTCGGAAGCCGCGCCCCACGGCATCTCGTAGGCGTAAAGGCAACCTAAGCCGCGCAGCGCGACAATCCGTGTCGTGCGGTCACCTATGAATTCGGACCACTCAATGGCGAGCTTGAAGAGATCCTCGACCCCTTGCCGATAACCCTGGTCGCAGAGCACGCTGGCGGCGCTGGTGAGAATCCGGTGGCAGTACCGCCAGTCACCCGTGTACTTACAAAGAAAGAGTGCCTGGTCCGAGCTTTCCAGCGAACAGCCGTACTTGCCAATCACCGTCCAGCTATTCGCTAGGCCGACAAGGCATCGGATCTCCCCGAGCCGGTCACCGAGATCGTGATAGAACTTTTGAGCGACGGTGTATGCCTCTCGAGCTTCGACGGCGTCGCCGTCCATGAACATGGCGGCCTCAAGGGCGATGTTTCCCCTCGCCTCGGCATCGAGCGCCCAGATGCGCGCCTGTTGAGAGTTCTTCGCAAATACCGCGATCTGCTCGGCCGTCGAGAAGGCCGCGTCCTGATTGCCAAAGCGCATCTCGATGGATGCCAGTGTCGCCCACGCGTTTACGGCGACGCCTATTCGGCCGGCGGCGAGGGCAGCTTCCGCTGCTTGTATCGCTCCCGCTCGCGCCTCAACTAAGTCACCAAGCCCCAAGTTGTGCTTCGCCCTTCGGAGTAAATAGCAGCCGTCGGTAGTGTTTTCGGACGCTTCAAGGGCCCGCTGACGACTGGACGGAGTGTGGCGCAGCAGTGGATCTCCCGGCGTGAGCTGCGACAGGCTCGGTATGGAGACCTGGAAGTATTCGGGCAGCGGGCACGGAAGGATCGTAGACATGGCAGGCGATCGGCGAGATTAAGACTCGCGCAAACACATAGTGACGCCATGAGATGCCAGGAAGTAAGTACAAGGACGTACGGTCTTTTTGCGACACGTCTTTGCGGTAACGGCGACACGGACTAGAGAGGTGAGGGGAATTTGGCTTCGCTAAAGCAGGTTCCTGAGATTTCTTGTTTGTGTTAAGGATCGTCTTCTCGCCGATAGCTAACCGTATTAAAAGGTATAAGTCGCGAAAAACTATTAAAAAGTTGGCGCAATATTAATCTTTTCGTTAACCTTCCCTTAGTCTCTCATTAAAGATTTGATAACGTTGACTAGTCATCTTCCATCCCATGGAACGAACCACTCGTCCCGCAATACGTGCATTTACTCTCATTGAGCTTCTCGTCGTAATCGCGATCATCGCGATTCTCGCGGCCATCCTATTTCCTGTCTTCGCGCAAGCTAAAGCGGCCGGGAAAAAGGCGGTTTGTGTCAGCAATCTTAAAGAATTGGGTCTCGCGTTCTACATGTACTCGAGCGATAACGATGATAATTTCCCCGCTCCGATAACCAACAAGGGCGGCGCAACTCCCCCGACTTGGGTCATCGGAACTGCTGGCGGCAAAACGTTTAACGATCGCGGCGGCATCTACCCGTATGTGAAGCAGCGCGGCAACGGCGGAGCGAACAATATCTTTGCCTGCCCGAACGCGACGGCGGCCCCGCAAGGCAACCCGATCAGCGCGACCGCGCCTCCGGGACAGAACTACATGATGAACCAGTACCTGCAGCCGGGCTGGGGCGGACTATATCACCCGACCGCATCGCGCGGAACCATCGTGAAAGCAGCGGACGACACCAACGGCAACTACTCGCCGTTCTCGACCACCGGTGCGGAGACCCCGGCGGAATCGATCCTTCTGTTCGAGGGCGCACAGGAGCACAGCCCAGGTCAGGTGTTCGACGGTAGCGTCAACCGCTATGGCACCCCGTTCTATCAGGGCTTCGGCGGCGCGACGCCTTGCTCGTCCTACGTGAACGACGAGGGCGGCAACGTACCTTGTCTCCAGCCGGCCGACTACCACGTCGGGTTCTCGAACTTCGTGTTCTTGGATGGCCACGTGAAGTCGATGAAGCCTTGGACGACCTATTCGCAGGACACCGCGAACTTTGTTCACGCGAACCCGGCTTCCGTCAGCGGAGCCGCCGGCTTCCCGAGCAACGCAGTCGACTATTACTCGTTCAAGCGCGGCCTTGGCGCGGGTTCGAAGGACTACTGGAACCCGAACTACGCGGGCGTAACTTACCCGTAGTTTTTGACGGGGCTGTCTCATGAGGCTTTGCCTTTGAGGCAGCCCCTACGAATGTTTTGCGACACCCTTCCGCCGTTTGGAGCTTCGCCCAAAGCGGCGGAGGGTTTAGGTTGCAATTTTTGCCCACCTCGCTAAAGCTTCGGCGGGCAAAAATTGCCTTGGGGAATGCGCGCAAAAATATTGGGCGTAGTTCGGCCCGGGTCGACTTATGAGACGCCCCCCTCGATTCCAAGTACTCTCCACGGGTAACCGATGGAAATTGGAATGGATTGCTTCGTCGCCAGGGAAGTTAAGTCTCTGGTCAACAAGGATTCGCTTTGAGCGAAGCCAAAGAATTGAGCCTGGAGGCGCGGATTGCGGAGGTCGTGGATCGCGCCTCGTTGGTGCTGCTCACCCTCTTTGATCCCAAGGACAAGTCGGCGGACGCTCTAAGCAAGGTCGCGGTCCGTCCGATCAAGCTCAAGAACCGCCTGCACTATCAGTTCGAGTTCTACCGGGGGAAGAAGGTGACCCACAAGAACGTTCTGCCGGCGGAGCTAGCTGCCCAGGTGGTGGAGCTAGTGGGGCCGAGCCAGTTTCGGAGGGGCCGGCTGACCTCCCGTTCGCATGAAACCGATCTCGCGGTCGACAACGCCGGAAGTATCGCCTTCAAGACGAAAGCGACCGCGAACAAAGCGTTGGTCTTGGAGCACAACCGAAAGAAGGCGTATCTGATCCCCGAGGGCGAGCCGTGCGACTTCCTTGAGCGCCTCGGCGTGATGACGAAGTCCGGGGAGGTCGTGGCGAGCAAATATCACAAGTTCCGCCAGATCAACCGGTTCTTGGAGATGGTCGCCGACACGATTCCTCACCTGGATGCGACACGGGAGCTCCAGGTGGTCGACTTCGGCTGCGGGAAATCGTATCTGACCTTCGCGCTCTATCACTATCTCACCGCCAAGAAAGGGATGGCGGTCCGGATCGTCGGCCTTGACCTAAAGGCGGACGTCATCGCCCATTGCCAACAGATCGCGGACGATCTTCAGTACGCCGGCCTAAGCTTCGTCCAGGGGGAAGTGAAGGGATTCGAGCGGCTGGAAGCGGTCGACATGGTCGTAACGCTCCACGCCTGCGATACGGCGACCGACGATGCGCTCGCCAAGGCCATTGGTTGGAAGGCTCGCGTGATTCTCTCCGTGCCTTGTTGTCAGCACGAGCTGTTCTCGAAGATCCAAAACCCTAATCTTCAACCGATGCTCAAGCACGGAATCATCAAGGAGCGGCTATCGGCATTGGTCACCGACAGTCTGCGGGCGCAGCTTTTACAGGCGCTGGACTACGACGTCCAAATGCTCGAGTTCATCGACCTGGAGCACACGTCCAAGAACATCCTAATCCGCGCTTACCGGAACGAGGGACAAGATCGGTCGGCTGCCCTGGCGGAGTATCGAGCGTTTCGCGATTATTGGGGGATTCAGCCGTACATCGAGTCGGTACTGCCGCCATTAACGATTAAGCTAGGCGCTCCCTAACCCCGAATGGGGTTATCCGTTCAGCGAAGGGTTCGGCGCCGCGCCGTACCCTGGTCCGCCGACCACGCAATGAATTTCCAACCCTGAAAGCGGTTGAATCCTTTCCGGTCGACAATGCGCCGTTCCGAGCCAGCTTCGGATAATGCAGGATAGAACCCTTTCAGGGTTCCGTGTTTATTGGCCTGCCCGTTACCAGGGTTAGACTCGCCTTCGCTAAGGCTACGGCGAATCTAACCCTTCGCTGGACAGAAAACCCCTTCAGGGTTTGGTAATGCGGTTCCCCTGAAACCGAAGACCGATCTGCAACTATTTCCGCTCCTGATACAATCGCTCTAACTCCCGCATCCGCACTTTCACCAAATCCAAAGAGCGACTGACCAACTTGGGATCGCCCAACTCGATCCCAAGTCCCTTCGAGAGAAGCACCTGCGGCTCGTCGTGAAAACCGTCCCTCAGTAGGCGAACGTACCGCGGCGCGAAATCGAGCGGGTCGGCTTGGAGGCGTTGGAAGTACGCGACCGCCAACAAAGCCCCGAGCATGTGGTTGATGTTGTAGAGCGGGTGGGTGTAGAACGTCTCATTCGTCATCCAAAGCTTCTGCTTGAGGGGATTCGCCGGTGGCGTCCAGCGACTCACCACGCGCTCCTCAAGCCGGTCAAAGTCGTCCTTCGTGCGAACCTGGCCCTTGTCAATGGCTCGGTGGATCGAGAACTCCAGATCCGGAAACTTGGCCAGGTACAAGGGGTAGACCGCTTTGTCGAGGAACTTCTCGAGAAAGAAAATCTTGCGCGCAGGGTCCGTAGCGGATCGGTAGAGGGAGTCGGCGAGCAGTAGTTGATTCAACTCGGCAAACGACTCGAACAGGTAGCCCGGTCCAGAAAAGCCGGCGTCCGGAACGTTGCCCTTCTCCATGAGCGCGTAGTGGACGGCATGCCCGCCTTCATGAGAAAGCCCGCGGTCGAGATCGTCATAGGCGCCGGTGAACTCCGGCCAATAGAGAATGCTGGGCAAGCCTGGCGCGGCCCAACCGGTCCCGAGCCCGGCCCGATGCGGCCCGCCCGCGATGTCGATACGGCCGTTCTTCGGGTCCAAGAGCGCCGCCATCTCCGATTCGTACTCGGTGCCTAACGGCTGAACCGCCTGAAGCACGGCCGTGGTTGCCTCGCTAAGGCCGAAGGTGACGTTGAACGCCTTCCTTTGGTATTTGGCCTTCAGCGCCGAAAGCCCGTCCGAGATATCCCGATGGGAATGGAGATTGGCAAGGAGGGAATCGACTTTCGCCGTCTCTAAATGGAGTTCGAAGCAATACGCGTCCACGCCGTCGCGAAAACCCCTCAATCTAGCCAAGGTGTTCAGCGTCATCGACAACTGAATGAGGGTGAGTGCGTGTAGGGCCTGGCTCGAACTTGGCGAAGTCGACTCGCTCCGGAACAGCTCGAACGCCTTGCCTTCCCACTCGAACAGGTTCGGTCGAAGCTTTGCGAGCGTCGCCTCATCTCGCTCGGACAACCGGTGAGACTGGGTCCGGCGCAGATCGGCGAGTTCGCCTCTGAAGGGCTTCAGATCGGGTTGGGCGGAGATGAAACCGGCCAGCGTTTGCGCGGGGACGGCGGCAACCTCGCGGGTTACGAACTCGTCCTGGGCGTCCGCTTCTGGGTTGTCCTCCGGCGTCTTCTCTGGAAAGGTGGTGTCGAAGAGGAAGTGGAGGTGGCCGAGAAATTCGCGCCGGTCCCGAATCGCGGCCAAGTCGTCCCTCAAGCGCAACGCCGTAAGTAGGGCATCGGCTGAATTTCCAACCGAGCCTTTCATTGCGGTCAGCTTCGCATTGAGGGCCTTCTCGCGGTCCGCGGAATCATCGGCGGGGCCAACGATCTTGGTGAAATCAACCCGATACAACTCGCGACCGGCAACCGGGTTTTGAGCGGGCGCCGCGCACAAGCCGGTTAGGAGGATAAGCGCACTGGAGACCATCGGCGGCACCGCCCATTTTAGAAGAACGGCGGTCAAACAAGCTGAAATCCGGGGCAAGGAGCGGGCATGGGCTAAACTTGCCCCTGGTTTTGCGTAGCTATTACGCAGCCGTCGCAAAGTTAAGCCATGCCCTTAAACTTCCTTTCCAACCTGCTCGCCCAGGAGCAGCCACAGAATAACGAGACGCTCCGAAACTTTGTGGACAAGGCAGCGCGGACTCCGCTCAGTCAGGTGGTGATGATCGTCGCTGTCCTGACCATTATCCGCATGGCGATCGCGCCTTATTTGGCCAAAACACCGATCCACTTGCGTAGCGGCTGGTTCAAGGTCGGGAAAGGGATCAACGAGTTGGTGGATGCGGTCGTTTACGCCGGCATCTTCGTCTTCTTGGTCATCCGGCCGTTCGGCGTGCAGGCGTTCCTTATTCCGAGCGGCTCAATGTGGCCGACGCTCTACGTAAACGACTTCATCGTCGCGAACAAGGCGATCTACCGATACTCCGACCCGAAGATCAACGACATCGTCGTTTTTCGACCGCCGGTTGAAGCCACCTACGGACACAAGGATCAGGTCGATGCGCAGGGCAACGTGACCGTCGATCTCATCAAGCGGTGTCAGGGGCTGCCGGGGCAAGTCGTCGAAGTTCGGGAAGGCAAAATTTACCGGGATGGCAAGCCGATCGACGATCCCTATGGCCACTACTCGGATTCGCCAGATGGCGGCGTCACTTTCAACGACTTCTCACCGGAAAAAACGGCCAGCCTTCCGAAGGCGAGCTTCAAATTTATCAAGTGGAAGAATGAGATCATTCCGCTAAACTACACGGCGACGGAAGCGAATGCAAGCGACGTTACTGCGACCTATTCCGTGCATCCCAAGTTCGTTTTGAACGATCCGGCGGATCAGAAGCTGGCGATGAGCAAGCCGGCGGAGCCGATCCCGAAGGGCTACTACTTCTTCATGGGCGACAACCGCAACAATTCCTTCGATGGGCGTGGTTGGGGCCTCGTACCGCGAGAAAACATCATCGGCCGATCTGAATTCACGTGGATGCCGCTGACTCGACTCGGGCGCACGAAGTAAGTTTTCGCCACTTGCAAAAATTGCCGGAACCGGAACTCGCCTAATTCAGTCTGCCCCTGAGTGAATTTGCGCGGGGCAGGCTGCCGGTGGGGACATTTCGATGAGTAACCCTTCTGGTTCTTCGGCCAAAAGCCGCAAGCGCAGCGACGTCGTCACCACGATTGGACTCGTCGGCGTCCTTCTCTTCTTTGTCTTCACCGGCTTCGTTTCGTATTGGAACGTGCGAACGCTTGAAGAAGATAGCCAGCAGGTCGTGCAGACCCATCAAGTCATCACCGCACTGGATGACCTGCTGTCCATCATGAAGGACGCGGAAACGGGGCAGCGGGGCTACATCATTACCCACGACGAAGCCTACTTGGCGCCCTACAACGACGCCCTCGTTCATGTCGATGAGCGCATCCACGAGCTCGAACGCCTTACCGGCGGCAACCTGGCGCAGAAGCAGCGAATTCCGGATATGAAGGTTCATATCCATGCGAAATTGACCGAGTTGGCCGAGACGATCGAGCTTCGTCGCACTCAGAGTTTCGAGGCGGCGATGAAGGTGATCGTGAACGATCGGGGCAAGAACGAAATGGATGCCCTTCGGAATGAGATCGGCCTCACGATGAAGGAGGAGCAGATTCAGCGGGACGCGAGCTTGGCCGAGATGGCCGGCTCCTACCGAGTCGCAATTTTCAGCGGGATTCTCACCGGCTTGCTCGGCGTGCTTTTATCCGCCGTCGTTTCGTTCCAAGTTCGAAGCGCTTCGGCAAATCGGGAGCGGCAAGAGTGGATCCAAACCGGTCAGGTCGGTCTGGCATCGGCGATGTTTGGTGAGCAGCGAGGCGCGCAGCTAGCGGACAACATTCTTACCTTTGTGGCCGAATATTGCGATGCCTCGGTGGGGGCATTCTATGCGCTGGAGGGGGATATTTTCGTCCGGCTCGCCACTTACGGATTGCCCGAAGATGCGGCAACCCCGGGGCGATTTATCGTCGGGGACGGGCTTCTCGGGCAGGCGGTTCAGGATAAGCGGGCGTTCTATCTCAACGATGTTCCGCCGGGTTACCTCGCGATCGGAACCTCGCTGGTCAAGGGGAATCCCCGATATCTCATCGTGTCACCCTGCGTGGCGGATGGCTTGGTCAACTCAGTATTCGAGCTTGGGTTTATACAAGCGGCTACAGAGTCGGCGACGCAACTGCTTGAGAGTCTTTCGAATCCGATTGGACTCGCGATTCGGTCTGCCAACGATCGGTCTAGCCTTCAAAATCTCTTGGAGGAAACCCAGGCCCAGAGCGAAGAGTTGCAAGCCCAGGGAGAAGAGCTTCGAGTCTCGAACGAGGAGTTGGAGGAACAGAGCCGAGCCCTCAAAGAATCGCAGTTCCGCTTGGAGCAGCAGCAAGCCGAACTGGAGCAAACGAATACGCAACTGGAGGAACAGACCCAACTCCTCGAAGCGCAGCGAGACGACCTAAACCGGTCGAAGGAAGAGTTAGAGAATCAGGCCCAAGATCTTGAGCGAACAAGCCGATACAAGTCGGACTTCCTCGCGAATATGTCGCATGAGCTCCGTACCCCGCTTAACTCCTCACTGATCCTCGCCAAGCTGCTCGCCGACAATCGCGACGGAAACCTCACGGCGGAACAGGTGAAGTACGCGCAAACGATTCAGACCGCAGGCAACGACCTGCTGGCGCTGATCAGCGACATCCTCGACCTTTCGAAGATCGAGGCCGGCCACATGGAGGTGCACATCCAGCGCCTTCGCGTCGAAGAGGTGGTAGCCAGCCTCAAACGCACCTTTGAGCCACTAGCGGGTGAAAAGCGGCTGTCCTACAGGGCAACGATCCTGCCCGGGACCCCTTCGCTTATCGAAACGGACTCGCAGAGGTTGGAGCAGGTCCTCAAGAACCTGATTTCGAACGCGATCAAGTTTACGGAGAAGGGCGAAGTGACCTTGGATGTTCGGCCGGGCGCGGCCGGCTTCGTCGATTTTGTCGTAACCGATACCGGCATCGGGATCGGCCCGCATCAGGTGGAGATGGTGTTCGAGGCGTTCCGCCAGGCGGACGGAACGACAAACCGGAAATATGGCGGTACCGGCCTCGGACTCTCGATCTCCCGTGAGTTGGCGCACCTGCTCGGAGGCGAGATCGATCTCGTCAGCGAACTTGGAAAGGGAAGCACTTTTACGCTCTCGATTCCCGAAGTTTTGGTTGCTACCGAGGGCGAAAGTGTCTCGCCGGTCGCGCCGCCTTCGCCTCGGCCAAACCCTCGAAGGGAATCGGTGAGTCCTGCCCAGGTGAACGTGCCCGCCGGCAACATTCCCGACGACCGCGAGCGGCTCGCACAAGGAACCCGGCTGATTCTCGTGGTCGAAGACGATGTCCGCTTTGCGGAGATCCTCTTCGAGCTCGCGCACGAGCACGGCTTCCAGTGCCTCATCGCAAGCAGTGCGGAGGCGGCACTCGCGCTGGCGGTTCAATTCCTGCCGAGCGCAGTATTGCTCGATATCGGTCTCCCTGACCACTCCGGTCTATCCGTTTTGGATCGCCTAAAGCACGACGGCCGCACACGGCATATCCCGGTACACGTGGTCTCCGGGTCGGACTATTCTCGGACGGCGATGGCACTCGGCGCCGTCGGCTACATGCTCAAGCCGGTCAAGCATGAAGAGCTGGTTCAAGCGTTCGAATCGTTGGAAGCCCGGCTCACGCAACGGCTCCGCCGCGTGCTCGTCGTCGAGGACGATGAGGTTCAGCTGGATAGCTTACGGCTTCTGCTCGGGTCGCGCGATGTAGAGACCGTGGGAGTGCGTAGTGCGGGGGAATGCTTGGAGATTCTTCGCGACTCGACCTTCGACTGCATGGTTCTAGACCTTAGCCTTCCGGATGCCTCAGGCTTCTCGCTGCTGAAGACGCTGAGCGAAGAGGACAGCTATGCCTTTCCGCCGGTCATCGTTTACACCGGCCGAGACCTGAGTTCGGAGGAAGAGCAGCAGCTTCGGCGCTACTCGAAGTCGATCATCATCAAGGGCGCGAAGTCCCCCGAGCGGCTTCTGGACGAAGTGACGCTATTCCTTCACCAGGTCGTGGCCGATCTTCCGGCGGACAAGCGGATGTTGATCGAGAAAGCGAAGCATCGCGATGCCGCGCTCGAAGACCGGCTCATTCTGATCGTTGAGGACGACATCCGGAATATCTTCGCCCTCACGAGCGTGCTCGAGCCGAGGGGCGCGAAGATCGAAATCGCGCGGAATGGTCGTGAGGCCTTAGAGGTATTGGAACGAACAAGCAACGGCGGGAAGCAGTCAATTGATCTTGTTCTGATGGACATCATGATGCCGGAAATGGACGGGTTTACCGCGATGCGGGAGATCCGAAAGAAGCCGGAATGGAAGAAACTGCCCATCATCGCGCTGACCGCCAAGGCTATGAAAAACGACCAAGAGCAGTGTTTGGATGCCGGCGCGAACGATTACATCGCAAAACCTCTCGACGTCGAAAAGTTGCTCTCACTCATTCGGGTGTGGATGCCTCGATAAATCCATGGAGTCGAAAATGGAGGAGATCGAGCGCAAGTTGCTGCTCGAAGCGATTTACCAGAAGTACCACTACGATTTTAGGGGTTACGCTTCGGCGTCCATTCGCCGGCGTCTCTTGCAGGCCAAGGAACGATTTGAATGCCGGAGCTATTCGATGCTTCAAGATCGTGTTCTCCACGAGCCCGCCGTCCTTACGGAGTTGCTTGGATTTCTTACCGTTCAGGTCAGCGAGATGTTTCGCGACCCGACGTATTTCCATTCCCTCCGAACAAAGGTTCTGCCCTACCTAAAGACCTACCCCTCCCTTAAAGTCTGGGTCGCCGGATGCAGTTCGGGGGAAGAGCTTTACTCGCTGGCGATCCTTTTTCGAGAGGAAGGGCTGGAGAGCCGAACCTTGTTTTACGGCACGGATATCAACGCCGACGCGCTCCGAAAAGCGAAGCAGGGCATGTACCCGCTCGACCAGATTCCCCTGTTCACACGCAACCACCAGCAGTCGGGAGGGAAAGTGTCGCTCTCGGACTACTACACCGCGGCGTACGGCTCGGCGGTCTTTGACCGAACGCTGAGAGAGCGTGCCGTGTTTTCCGACCACAGCCTCGTCACGGACGAAGTGTTCGCCGAGGTCAATCTGATCTCGTGCCGGAACGTCCTCATCTACTTCGACCGAGACTTGCAGGACCGCGCGGTGGGTTTGTTTAAGGATTCCCTGGGCCGAAAGGGATTTCTCGGCTTGGGAGCCAAGGAAAGCCTGCGGTTCTCCCGCCACGCCGATCACTTCGACGAGTTCGTTCGCGAGGATCGGATCTATCAGAAGCGGGAGGGACGATGACCAAGATTGTCGTCATGGGGGCTTCGGCCGGGTCGGTGGAAGCCTTTTCCAATATCCTGCCCAAGCTGCGCACGGATCTGGAGGTTCCGATCGTGGTGGTCGTGCACCTGCCGCGGGACCGGGACAGCCTGCTTGTGCAGATCCTGCAAGCAAAGTGCCAGATTCGCGTCAAGGAGGCGGAAGATAAAGAACCTCTGCTCCCAGGTGCGGTCTACTTTGCCCCTCCCGACTACCATGTCCTGATCGAAACCGATGGGAGAATCTCGCTCTCAAGCGAGGAGCCCGTTCATTTCTCTCGTCCTTCGATCGATGTCCTTTTTGAATCCTCGGCGGAGTCGTTCCCTGAGGAAACGCTCGCCATTGTTTTGACGGGGGCGAATTCCGACGGGGCAGAGGGGGTGCGGAAGGTCTGGGCTGCCGGGGGCAAGGTCATCGTACAAAGACAGAAGGGCGCCTACGCGACCGAGATGCCGAGGGCGGCGCTTGCCGCTTGCCCGAGCGCTTTGGTGCTCAGCCTTGACGAGATCGCCGAGTTTCTGAATGGCCTTCCGGCGAAGGAGACTCGATGACCATTAGTCCGCCGGTGAAGTTCTTGCTCGTCGACGACATGGAGGAGAACCTCCTCGCGCTCGAGGGGCTGTTGCGCCGCGACTCGCTCGAACTGGTGAAAGCTCATTCTGGGCGGGAGGCGCTTGAACTTTTACTCAGTCACGACTTCGCCCTGGCGATTCTCGACGTCCAGATGCCCGGCATGGATGGCTTCGAGCTTGCCGAGCTTATGCGTGGATCCTCCCGCACACGGCACATTCCCATCATCTTCTTGACTGCCGGTGGGTTAGACGACCGGCGGAGATTCCGGGGCTACGAGACGGGAGCCGTCGACTTTCTCTTCAAACCGATCGAGCCGACCGTGCTTCAGGGGAAGGCGGATGTTTTCTTCGATCTGTTCTGCCAGCGGCAAGAGGTCACGCGGCAGCGGGACGAACTGAAAGCCGCGGCTGAGGAGAATGCCCGGCTTTACAGAGAAATCCTGAAGCTCAACGAATCACTTGAAGAGCGAGTGCGGGAGCGGACCGCGGAAGTAGTGGAAGCGAACGAGCAGTTAAAGGGTTTCACTTACTCCATCGCCCACGACTTCCGGCAGCATATTCGAAACGTCAACATCAACTCGGAAATCGTCCTTCGCGAGGCCGGCGAGGCGCTTGGGGACTACGCCTCGAACGTCGAGCGGATCCGAAAGGTTGCGCGGTTGATGAACCAGATGACGGAGGACTTGTTGACCTACGCCCGGATGCGGAGCGCGAGCATGCACCCCGAAACGATCGACTTGACTGCGCTGTCTACCGAGATCGCGGAGAGCCGGCACGCGATGTTTCCGGCCGTCCGCTATCGGGTCGCGGAGGGCTTGAGCACCCATGGCGACCCGACGATGATTCGCATCGTCCTGGAGAATCTGATCGACAACGCCTTCAAGTACTCCCAAAAGTCGGCGAGTCCGTTCGTTGAAGTCGGCGCCGATGCCGATGGTCTGTTCGTTAGCGACAACGGGATCGGCTTCGACATGGCCTACGCCCACAAGCTATTCATGCCCTTCGAACGGCTCTCGGAAGCCAGTGACTTTGTGGGGACCGGCATGGGACTTGCCAACGTAAAGCGGATTCTGGACCGCCACGAGGGCCGGATTTGGGCGACTTCCGAGCCAGGTCAGGGGGCGACCTTCCATTTCGCGTTCGAATCTACGCACTCGCTGCCCCAAACCGCATAGAATCAACCTGTGACCGGCCGCGAACCAAAGAGGATTCGCATCGAGGGGGCTCGATTGCTTTTGGCCGGGCTCCTGCTTGCCAACGCGAGCGGCTGCATCACTCGCGCGGCCGCAGATCCGCATGTGATCACGGTATGGCAACCGTTTGACGCGTCTCAGCAGATCGCGTTGGATCACCTCGTGGCCGAGTTCGAACGCACGCATCCGGACATTCACGTGAAGATGTCCTTTGCCTCGAACGACCTCACGAGCAGCCAGAAGCTTTTCTTGGCCATTGCCGGCGGTGTGGCTCCGGATGTGACCTTCGTCGATGGCCAGCAGCTCGCGGAGTGGGCGGCGCGCGGAGCCTTGGCGGATCTGACGGAACCCTTTAGCAAATCGGGCTTGAGCGCCGACGACTTCTGGAATCCACGTTGGCGCGAGAGCACGTTTCGCAAGCATGTCTACGCGATGCCTTGGGGGGCCGACCCCAATTTCGCTTTCGTATGGAACAAGGATCTGTTCCGAAAGGCGGGGCTCGATCCCGAAAAGCCTCCGCGCACGATTGAAGACCTGGATCGCTTGAACGACAAACTGACGATCCTCGATAAGCAAGGGAATATCTCGCAGCTTGGGATCAACCCTTGGCAGTGGTCGGGCGCGAATTGTCTGTTTACTTGGGGCTACGCGTTCGGCGGCAATCTCTATACCGAACCCGACGCGGCGCACCCGCTTGGCACCGTCACCGCCGACAACCCCAAGGTCGTGGAGGCGCTGGAGTGGATGGCAAAGTTCGCGCGCAAATACGACGTGCGCAAGGTCAATTCGTTCGCATCGCAAGTGGTGGGGGTAGGGAATAACCCGTTTTACGCGGGGAAGTATGCGATGGAGTTGATGCATGTTTCCCAGATCAAGGACCTGAAGAAATATGCGCCGACGATGGATCTCGGTATCGGCCTCATTCCCGCGCCGATGGATGGAGAGTATCCGAACGGATGGATCGGCGGATGGTCGCTTGCGGTTCCGCGTAACAAGGTAGTCCGCCCGGAAGCGTTCGAATTTATCAAGTGGATGTGCACCGCGAATGTGGCCACCGATATCGAGGCCATCGAGATGGAGCAGTTTCCGGTTTATCGTAAGAGCCCGGTTTTCGATCGGATTCAGAGGGACCCGGTGCGTGGTGTGTTTTATAAGATTCTCGCCAATTCGAAGCACGTACGGACGTTGATGCCGGTTCAGGGCTATTACATGGAGCGACTCGGCCGGGCGATCGACGAGGTGTTGTACGGCGGCTATCCGGCTCGAGAGGCGTTGGCCAAGGTAACCGTGGACGTATCTGCCCGCTTGCAATCGGTGGCGGACGATCTTGCCAATCATGGGGAGCCTCTTAAATGAAGTCGCGGACTTGGACCGGCATCGCTTTTTGCTCCCCGCTGATCGTGGGCCTGATCGCGTTTACGATCTTGCCGGTCGGGGCGTCGCTCTGGTTTTCCTTCTGTAACTATCCGATCCTGGATCCGCCCCGGTTCGTGGGCGTCGCGAACTACGCCGAGATGGCGCACGACGACCAGTTCTGGCACTCGGTGCGGAACACGCTCTTTTATGTCTTGGGCGCCGTGCCCCTGGGGATGATCGTGGGGCTTGGTCTCGCGCTTTTGCTCAATCAGAAAGTGGCGGGGATCAAGGTGTTTCGCACCTTGTTTTTCCTGCCCACGGTGGTGCCGCTGGTCGCAAACTCCGTGCTGTGGATTCGGCTATTGAACCCCCAACAGGGGTTGATCAACGCTTTCCTTAGGGCGATTCATCTTCCCGAGAGTTGGATTCCGGGTTGGCTTTCCGATGAACATTGGGCGATGCCGGGCCTGATCCTGATGTCTTTGTGGGGCGCCGGTGGCGGAGCAATTTTGTATGTCGCCGCGCTTCAGGATGTCCCTGCTGAGCTTTTCGAGGCAGCCGAATTGGACGGAGCCGGGCCGGCGCAGAGGTTCCGGCGAATCACGATTCCCATGATCTCGCCGGTGCTGCTCTTTACGGGCGTGATGGGGCTGATCGGCGGGTTCCAGGAGTTCGCCCGCGCCTTCGTCATGACTACGGGCGGACCTTGGGACAGCACGCTGTTTTACTGTCTGCACCTCTTCAACAGCGCATTTACGGAGTTCCGTCTCGGGTACGCGTCCGCGATGGCGTGGGTGCTCTTCGCCATCATTCTCGTCGCCACCGGCATCGTCATGCGGTCCTCCTCGAAACACGTGCAGTACGAACAGTGAGAAAGCGACCGGGACGAATCATAGGCTTCGTGGTGCTCGTCATCTTCGCGGTGATGTTCGCGCTGCCCTTTCTGTGGCAGGTCAGCACTTCCCTCAAGACTGAAGACCAGGTCGGAAAGGCAGAGTTGGACCTGGTGCCTCGCACCCAGACTTTGATGGTCGATGGCTCGTCCGTTCAGGTCAAGCCGGTCGAACGGAAGGGCGCCCAGCAGGTGGTGGAGGTCCAAGAGGGTCCGAAGAAGGGCACAAAGGTGACCGTCTCCGCCGAGCAACTCCAACTTAAGCCGCACCTGGAGTGGAGCAACTACTCGGAGGGTTTCCGCGCATTTCCGTTCTTCCGCATGCTGAAGAACACGCTAGTCATCTGCGCGTTGGTCGTGTTCGGGACGACTTTGAGCTGCTCGCTCGTGGCTTACGGTTTGGCCTGCGTGCAGTGGAAGGGACGCGAGGTTCTGTTTTGGTGCATGTTGGCAACGATGATGCTGCCCGGGCAGGTCACTATGATCCCGCTCTTCCAGACCTTCAAGGGATTGGGATGGATCAACACGATCCTGCCGTTGGTGGTCCCCGCCTTCTGCGGGAATGCCTTCTTCATCTTCATGCTGCGCCAGTTCTACCGCGCGATTCCGGCTTCTCTCATGGAAGCTGCGCGGATCGACGGGGCCTCGGATTTGCGGACCTGGGCTTCGGTCATTCTGCCTTTGTCCAAGCCGGCATTGGCAGTGGTCGCCGTCTTCAGCTTCATCGGGGCTTGGAACGATTTCCTTGGTCCGCTGCTGTATTTGATGGACGACGACAAGTACACGCTCGCGATCGGGTTGGCTCGTTTGCAGGGGCAATATTCGTCGGATTGGGGACGGATGATGGCGATGTCGGTCGTGATGACGCTGCCCTTGATCGTCCTCTTTTTCCTTGCTCAGAGGACCTTTATTGAGGGCATTAAGTTGGGCGGAGTAAAGGGCTAGGCGATAAGAGCCAAGACAAAAGCATGCATTCAAAGATGGTCAAATGACGGGACACTGTTCGTCTCCAAAACATGGCCGCGCGATCGGCTTTGCCCTAAAGGGCATGTATTTAAGGACTGAACGATTTTTAATGCGTTCATCTACCAGGGTAGCGCGACTCCGCCTTCGGCTACGTCGCACAACCCTTCGCTACTGTATGTAACCCATTCTGGGTATCCGAACGTGAGAGGCCAATGTTTATCAAGTTTCCAGGCATTGCACTGCCGGAATATGTAGTGATTCAGCTCTTGATAGTAATCATAGGCAATACTTCGAAGTCTGAATACATATCGAAGCGTGGAGAACCCTGAAGGGGTTCCGTAGCCTAGCGAAGGGTTGGCCTCCGAAGCGGTAGCGTAGTTGGCCTACCCTGGTAGATAGATCATTCGAAACAAAATAATCCTCAGATTCCGGCCCTTAAGGGCCAAAACGAAAGCGCGCATTTAGGGGGATTTTGAACCAGTGCTACGCATCGCCTGTTTCCTCTCGCCCTTCGGCGACCGTGCGCTCGGTCCCACCCGCCCCGTCCCTCCCCTTCGCTCCCCTTCATAATGATCTCGGTATTCGAAGATGAGCCAGATCCTTCAGATTGATGTAGAACGCGAGGAAATTTCCGCCGGAGCGTTGCGACCGGACCGCCAGAAAGCGGCGGTGGAAGCCTTGCGGAACGACGGAATCGTCGTCCTCGCCGGTGTCGTTTCACTCGACTCCATCGAGCAAATAAAAGGGCGCAGCCTGGAGGACACGGAGCGTCTGCTGAACCGGCCCGATGCGCCGTTCAACTGGGTGAAGGGGAACATCCAGCAGGATCCGCCGCCGTTCCCGCCTTATCTCTTCCGGGACGTCCTTGTGAACGACATCGTGATCGCGGTGACCAAGGAAATCCTTGGCGCTGGACTAAGGAGCGGATTCTATAGCGGCAACACGGCGATTCCGAGCGAGACCCGCCAGCCGGTCCATGCCGACGAGGGGCAGCTGTGGCCCAACCTAAACGTTGCGCCGCCCGCGCATGCGCTCGTCGTCAACGTGCCCTTGGTCGATATGGGACCTGAGAATGGCAGCACCGAGATGTGGCCCGGAACCCATGTCGACACGACGGTCTCCATCCAGAGCGGAGACATCGTCCTTCCCGAAGCCAAGATCGAGGCGCGAAGGGCAGTGCATCCACCCCTTCAACCGGTAGTAAAGGCCGGCAGCATTGTCATTCGAGATATCCGAATGTGGCACGCGGGAATGCCGAACCGCACGACCCAGCCGCGGCCCATGATCGCCATGATCCATGCCGTTTCGTGGTGGCCGACGGGCAGGGTTCGGTTTGCCAAAGGCTCCGAACCCTACCTCGCTCATCCCGACCTCGTTTGGAGCGCCGACTTCGTCGAGCCGCCCATCGACTACATTGCGGGCGTCCATGGCTTTATGTCTGAGGCGGCTCAGACGGGTTAGCTTCTGGCACTCCATGCCTGCGGAGCACGGCTTGGGCCGCCGCGCTGCCCCGGACGTGGTCCGGCAGCGGGGACCCGGCGGCGATCAGAAGCTCGAGGGTTTTGGCGTAGTCGCCATCCTTTCGCCAGCCATTCACGGAACCATAGAGGCTCGTGGTGAGAGGCGTGCCGCCGTAGACGTTCTGGATCGTGAGATCGGGCTTGTACGGCAGGATCGCCTCGACGATGTCAAAGAATCCGTGGAAGGACCCACGCGCGACCGCGGTCATCCCTTCGCCGTCCTGAACGTTGGGATCGAAGCCCAACTCCAGAAAGAGGCGCACCACGCTGAGCCGGCGGTTCCATGCCGCGGCGGGCAGCATTTGCATATCCTCCGGCCTCATTTCCGCGATAACCCCCGGATTTTCTTCGACGACCTTGAGTGCCGTTTCCCGCTCACCTCGCCAAGCTGCCATTGCCACCCGCATCGCGGGCCGCGATTTGGCCCAAAGCACATCGTAAGCCGCCCACCGCCCAAAGTGGGTCGCGACCTGCTGGGGCTGAAAGAAGCCGAGCGTGTACGTGTAAATGTGAGCCCCCGGAGCGACGGGGATGTCCGGGTTTCCGGGTTGATTGATCCCTCTCGATACCGCCTCCGGGTCTTTGTCCAGGATCTGCTCTAGGATTTCCGTTTGGTCGAGGATGATCGCCGAGAACACGTCGAGCTTGGCCCCGCGCTCGAAGAGGCGCTTGGCGACGAGCTCATTTTTTATCTGGAATTGAAGCGCCGTCCCTTCGTGGTCGATGTCTCGCGCTTCGAGGTCGGAGCCGGCATCCACGAGGATGTCGACGATCTCGGGCGTCTTAGAGAAATGAAGGGGGAACTGGCCGTCGCCACCCCGTTCGTGAATGACATCCGGGTTTTTGGCAAGGATTTCCTTAAGCGCGGCGGCTCGGCCGAGCCGTGCGGCGGCATGAGCGGTGAGCTTCGCGCCCCTCGTCAAGAGATGGTCCGAAGTGGCGTCGCTGCCGAAGTCGAGCGGACCGAATCCGCCGGCCCACCAGTCGCTTCTCGCCTCGGGATTGGCCCCGAATTCCAGAAGCAAATCGATCATCGGGATGTCTTCGCGGTTTACGGCCGCGGTCAAAGTCGTCGAGCCGAACGCATTCGGATCGCGGGCGTGAACGAGGGCGGGGTCCGGCTTTAACAGCTTCCGGACTTCGCCATGGTCGCCGCTGCGGATGGCTGCGAAGAGGGCATCTCGGCGGGTAGTGAAGCCGGTAACGTGGCGCTTTAGCTTGGCCCAGCTCTCGAAACCATACTCTCTCGCGATGGCGAGTTGAGCTTCAGCGAGGCGGTAAGGGGGCGTCGCGGGTAATCCGGCGATGCGCGCGAGGGCTTCCGGCTCTTGAGCGCGGAGTTGTTGAAGAAGCGTCTTGGCTTGACCTTTTAGGTGCTCCAAGTTGGCGCTTTCGGGTAGTGGAACTGTCATCGAATCCTCCATGCGAATACACCCGAGGTCCGCAGTCAGGCCGCACAAAGGCTGGTTTCGATATGCAACTTTAAATCGGTAGGTTGAACCCTTTCCGCGGACCCGGATGCGCCCGATGCGCGCCTCGATTATAGCCTGGGAATTTCAGTGCCACGGACAAAAGCTGATGAAATTTATGCAACTAAAAGGTTGCGTGTTTCCATGAAGTGTGGAATAATGCAACCAGAAGGTTTCCTATGAGCACGGATCAGATTTCTAAGCAGGCGATTTTCAAGGCGTCGCTCGACCGCGTTTGGCGCGCGATTTCCAACTCGGATGAGTTTGGAACATGGTTTGGCGTGAAGTTCGATGGTCCTTTCGTGGCGGGCCAAGCATTGGTCGGCCATATTGTGCCGACGAAGATGGACGCGGAGGTCGCGAAACTTCAGGAGCCGCATACGGGAAAGCCGTTCAACATGACCGTTGAAGACCTACGGCCGAAAACTCTCTTCTCATTCCGCTGGCATCCGTACGCGATCGAACCGGACAAGGATTACTCCTCGGAACCAACGACCCTGGTGTCATTCAATTTAGAAGAAACCCCGGAGGGCACAAAGCTCACCATCACGGAGACGGGATTCGATCAGATCCCCCTGGAGCGGCGAGCCAAGGCGTTTGCGGCGAACGAGGGCGGTTGGACGCACCAGTTGGTGCTGGTTGGAAAGTACCTTGACCTTCCCGAATAACGCGGGACCGTTATTTGCCGCGCTGGGCGATGAAACCCGGTTGGCGATTGTCTTAAGGCTTGGCGCCGGTACGCCGCTCTCCATTTCGAGACTGGCGGCCGGCTTCGCGATTACGCGTCAAGCGGTGACAAAGCACCTTCGCGTCCTCGAACAAGCCGGCCTGGTCCGCACGATGAAGAGCGGTCGCGAAAGCGTCTGGGAACTCGACCGCGACCGTGTCATCGAGGCCCGTCAGTATTTGGACGAGATTTCGAAGCAGTGGGACGAGAAGATCGAACGCCTACGCGAACTGGTCGAAGAGTGACTTACCTTTTTCCCGGAACGAGCCTCAAGATCTGGTCGTACCCTTCGCGGCCATTGGCTTCGGGGGGATCGAACATCGAAGTGGAGAAGTAGATCGACCCGTCCGGAGCCTCGGCCACTTCGCGGATACGTCCGTACTCGTGCTCCAACAAACGCTCTTGACTCACAACCTTGTGACCGTCGAGCTTGAAGTGCAGAATGCACTCCCCGCGCAGGCAACCCACCAGAAAGTCGTTGTGCAACTGAGGGAAGGCTTTGCCTTTGTAGAAGGCGCCACTGCCCGGAGCCGGTGAAGGTAGGCCGTAGAAAGTTAACGGAGAAACCATTCCGGGAGCGCTAACTTCATGGTGAGCAATGGGCCAGCCGTAGTTCTGGCCTTTTTCGATCAAATTGATCTCATCGCCTCCCACCGGACCATGCTCCGATTCGTAAAGCAGGCCGGTGCCTGGTTGAAAGTCGAGTCCCTGTGAGTTGCGGTGACCGTAGGACCAGATCTCCGGCCGCTTGCCGCTTTGCCCCACGAAAGGGTTGTCCGAAGGGACGGATCCGTCGTCGTTCAGGCGAATAATCTTGCCCGCGAGCGACTCCAAGTGCTGGGCAAGGTCGGGTTTATCAGCGTCGCCCGTCGTGGCATAGAGCTTTCCGTCGTGGCCGAAGCGCAACCGGCAACCGCAGTGGTTGGTCCAAGCGGGGACGTCCTCGATGAGCGTCTTTGGTTCGACCAGGGTGTTGTGGTCCTCGCGGTAACGAACGATCCGGTCGCGAGGGCCGCTTCCTGAGTTATAGGAATAGGCGATGTAGAGAAAATGGTTTCGCCGGAAATTAGGGTGAAGCGCCATCCCGAGGGCGCCAAGTTTGGCGGTGGCGTCGACATCGGGGATCGTAAGAACGGGCTCGTCGCGCAACTTCCCGTGTTCGATCACCCGGATTCGCCCGGGACGTTCGTCGAAGAAAATCCGGTCCTGCGGGAGAAACAAAATCGACCAAACCACGCGAACGTCTTTCGCTACCAACTCGACACGATAGTTTGGATCCTTCGGCTGAGGAACCGACGAGGGATCCTGAGCAACCCGATGGGCAAACGACGAAGTGAGGCTAAGCGCAAGCAAAAAACAACGAAGCATCTGCCGCTTCTACGGGAGGTGGCGGTCCAAAGTCGCACCGTCGCCTCCCGCAAAACGTGCTTAGTTGTCTGGGTACGGCACGATGCTAGCGAACTTGTTGCAGAGGTTCTCGCTGGTCGTCTTCGTGCAAGCCGCGAATGTGAAATCGCAGGCATTGGCGATGGGGAAGCGGTGGTTAAGGACGCATCCCGTCTGCCAAACGCTCGGCCAAATCTTGGAGGGCTCGATGCGGTGAGCGTGGCCGTCGAAGTAGGTCGCGTTCATCGCGTTCGTGTGCCGGTCGGCGAAGCGGAGCATGTGGCCGGGGTTCGCCGGGTCCGGATTGCCATCGCCGTCGGTGAACTCCAGCCAGGTCTCGCCCGAGTTGACGTCGCCGGATGCCTTGTTCCACTTTTCGCCGATCAGGATAACGTCGGATACGCGGTCAACGTCCGAGCTCGTCAGGTCCTCGGCGGCGGAGTTCGCAACGTAGGAGAGCGGGATGGTTTTCTTACCCGTAGCGTCGACTTGAAACTCGGTGTCGGTAGGCCCGCCCGGCTGGCGATCGGCGGGGCAGTGGAGCATGTCCTTGCTCTTCACGTACACGTTTAGCTGGTTCCACCACTTCATCGCGGGGGCGTTCGGATCGGTCGAGGGGATGACGATTCCGGCGCGGGTGCTTCCGACCCGAGTCGAGGCTCGGAAGAACATCCGGTCGTCGTTGTCGCCGAGATAGAGCTGCACGCCCAAGCCCATTTGCTTGGTGTTGCTGAGGCAGGCGGTGGATTTGGCCGCGGCTTTCGCTTGGGAAAATACGGGGAAGAGGATGGCGGCGAGGATGGCGATAATCGCGATCACGACGAGCAGTTCGATCAGGGTGAAGGCCTTTTTCATGGTGGTTCCGCTTGGCAAGGGAATCTATACATTACTGTAAAGTATAGATTCCCTTGCCCGGTGAGGCCTGATGGTTGTTTGTCGAATTTGACGTTTGCTTAGACTTCTTTAAGCTTTCTTGGCGTCAGTCCTTGCCCTTCTTGGCTTCCTTGGCCTCTTCGCCGGCAGAGGTGTTCTCGACGCTGGCGATCTTGCCGGAGTCGGCATCGACGTTGACTTCCTTGAGCTTCTTGCCGGATTTGACGAGGACTTCGTACTGCCAATGGCCGTCCTCATGCTCCAGCTTCGGCGTGCCTTGCACCTTGCCGGGGTACTTTTTGGTGGCAATCGCAGCAGCTTTTGCAGGGGTGATCTTGTGGGTCGCCGGGGCCTTCTTGGGGCTTTGGGCAACAACGAACGAGGCAAGAAGCAAAGCGCCAAGGGCGCAAACGGTGCGGTTATTCATGGTGTATTTGGTCCCCTTGCGGGGCTCCCGGTGTAAAGATAGCGTGGTGCCAGCGTCGGACCGCTTAGGAACCGTTCAAGGCCTTCGCCCCTTATAGAAACTTAAGCGAGGATCCCCTGGACGACGTCGCCGAACACATCCGTCAGGCGGAAATCCCGACCCTGGAACCGGTATGTGAGCCTTGTGTGGTCGATGCCCATTAGGTGGAGCATTGTCGCATGCAGATCATGCACGCTGACCGGGTTCTCCAGGATGTTGTACGAGTAGTCGTCGGTGCGACCGAAAGAAAGGCCGCGTTTGATGCCTCCGCCGGCCATCCAAATCGTAAAGCAGCGAGGGTGGTGGTCGCGGCCGTAGTTGGTGGCCGTGAGGTCGCCCTGCGAATACACGGTCCGGCCAAACTCGCCGCCCCAAACCACCAGCGTCTCATCGAGCAAACCTCTTTGTTTCAGATCCTTCACCAGCGCCGCGCTGGCTTGGTCGGTGTCTTGGCACTGGCTCTTTATGTCGCGGGGAAGGGCGCCGTGCTGGTCCCAGCCCATGTGGAAGAGCTGAACGAAGCGGACACCGCGTTCCGAGAGCCTTCGCGCGAGCAGGCAGTTGTATGCATAGGTGCCGGGGCGTCGTACGTCGGGGCCGTACATTTCTAGCACGCTCGACGGCTCCTTGGAGATGTCGGTCAACTCCGGCACCGAGGTCTGCATACGAAAGGCGAGTTCGTACTGGGAGATTCGGGTGTTGATCTCGGGATCGCCGGCGGATTTGAGTTCGATCTTGTTCAGCGCGGCGAGGTCGTTCAGCATGTCGCGGCGGCTGCTCCGGCCGATCCCTTCCGGGTCGGAGAGGTAGACGACGGGATCGCCGGCGTTACGAAGCTTGACGCCTTGGTGCTGGGTCGGCACGAAGCCGGAACCCCATAGCCGGTCGTAGAGCGGCTGATCGGACCGGCCGGCGCCGACAGAGGTGAGAACAGTGTATGCCGGTAGATCCCGGTTCTCCGTGCCGAGCCCATACGATAGCCAAGACCCAATCGAAGGCCGTCCCGCGATCTGCGAGCCCGTCTGGAAGAACGTCACCGCCGGGTCGTGGTTGATGGCGTCGGTGAACATCGAGTGGACGAAGCAGCAATCATCCGCCACCTCGCCGAGATGGGGAAGGAGCTCGCTCAACCAAATGCCGGCTTGGCCGTGCTGGGCGAATTTGAAGATATTCGGCGCGACGGGAAACTTGGCTTGGCCGGAAGTCATTCCGGTGAGCCGTTGGCCGTTCCTAATCGAGTCGGGTAGTTCTTCGGCGCGGTGCTTTTCGAGATTCGGTTTAGGGTCGAACAGCTCCATCTGGGAGGGGCCACCGCTTTGAAACAGATAAATAACGCGCTTCGTTTTGACGGGCAAGGTTTGGATTCCCTTAAGTCCTTGTCCTCCCTTGGTCTGTGCGAAGCCTTCCGTCCCAAGCAGAGAGAAGAGCGCGCTTAGGCCGAGGCCGCTTCCTCGCTTGAGGAAAACACGCCGGTTGATCCGATCTTGCAGGGCTTGTACGGGGTCCATGTTTAGCGCTTCGTGACGGCTTCGTCCATATTCAGCACGGTGCTGGCGGCAAGGGTGTAGGCAGCGAGTTCGGCGGAGTTATCCTTGCCATCGACGGGAAGCTCTCCCATCTTTAAGAGTGCCATCGCGGCCTTGGGGTCGGCCCTATAGCGGGTGGTTTCTCGCTGGATGGCATTTGCGAGAATCTTTGACTCTTCTGAGGTCGGCGGCCGGGAAAGCATTAGGCGAAAGGCAAGGTCAATTCGGGACTGTGGTGTGGCCCCGCCTTCCCTAAGAATTCGCTGGGCAAGGCCCCGAGCGGCTTCGACGAAGGTCACGTCGTTCATCAGGGTCAGCGCCTGCAACGGCGTATCCGTTCGCGGCCGGCGGACGCTGCAAATTTCTCTCGACGGAACATCGAAGAGCACCATGTCGGGCGGAGGCGCCGTTCGTTTCCAGATCGTGTAGAGGCTGCGGCGGTGCAGGTCGGCGCCGGTGTCGTTTTTATAGTTTCTTAGGTTACCGTTCAGTCCGGCCGTCTCGTCCCAGACTCCTTTTGGCTGATAGGGGCGCACGGAAGGGCCACCGATCTTCTCGCTCAGAAAGCCGCCGGCATACATTGCCTGGTCGCGAATAACCTCGGCGGGCAGACGGAAGCGGGGGCCGCGAGCCAGCAGGCGATTCGCGGGATCGAGCGCGAGGAGTTGCGGGGAGATCGCGGACGACTGCCGGTACGTGGCGCTCATGACCATCTCTTTCCAGAGCGTCTTCATGTTCCATTTGCGGGCGATGAGTTCCGTCGCGAGCCAATCCAGGAGTTTGGGATGACTGGGGAAAGAGGAACGCGTGCCGAAATCCTCGCTCGTCTCGACGAGGCCGGTGCCAAAGAGACGCTCCCACATTCGGTTGACCGTGACTCGGCCCGTGAGCGGGTTATTTTCGGAGACGATCCACTTTGCCAAGCCAAGCCGGTTGTTGGTGGTTCCGGCCGGTGGTGCGGGAAGAAAGGCGGGAGTGCCCGCCGTCACTTTATCGCCGTGATGATCGTAGACGCCCCGAAGCAGCAAGAAGGCGTCACGCGGTTTCGGCATCTCCTTCATAACCATAACGGTGGGAATCTCCGCGTCCAGCTTGTCCCTTTGCTGCCGCGTCGAGACAAGGTCGTCCGCGAGTTTGGCAAATTCAGGACGGGTGGACCGCAGCCATTCCGTCGTGATCGTTTTCTTCTGTTCCGCCGTTCGCTTTTCCGGAGCAATCGCGAGCAGGGAAGCGACGTTGGAGTAACGGCTCAGCCTTTCAACCTCGATCTGGGTGAGGGCCCGGCCGTAAATCGCAACGTCGTCGATGTCCCCGGTGAACACCGCCCCGGTTCCGCTTCGTCGGCCAATGTGGGTGTCGATGGAGGTTGCGATGGAACCTGAAAGGGTGTCGGCTTCTACGTCAAATGGCGCCGGCTTTCCGTTGATGTAGATGTGAACGCCTTTCGCCTTGCCTGATCCATCGTAGGTGACGAAGACGTGGGACCATTCTCCCTTCGGAATGGTTAGCTGGGAAACGACTTTAATCGCATTTTGTGGCCACTGGTGGATGATGTGGACCGTAGGCTTGCCCCCAAATAGGTGCAAATCCCAGCCCCGATAATCTTTACCTTCGTCCATTCGAGCAAGCGGCGAACCGCCCTCACTTTCCCGCCGAATCCAGGCTCCGTAAGAAAACGGCTTGTCCGGCTCAAAGTTACCGACGGGGCCAGCGTTGACAAAGCTATTTTCGTCGGTGTGAATCGAGCCAGTTGACCGTCCGGGACCGGACTTCAGGGGGCCGACCGCGGAGGGCGTGGGCAGAGCCTCTCCGGTTGCGTTCAAAGAAGGCCCAAGGCGGTAACGTGCGATTCGCCCTTGCTTTACGGCGTCGAGTTCGGTATCGCTAGGCTTCCAAAACTGAGCTTCGGCTTCGGCCTGCCGCACGCGGTCTTCGGTTTGGTTTTGTAGCCGAAAGAGTCGAGTAGTTAACTGCGACATCGTTGCCGCCTGCGCCGGATAGGGCGCCTTTACCATCGGCGGATAGTTGGTTGGCCGCTCCTCGCCGATGTCCGTCTCCGGCACGTTGTTGAAGTACGAGCACAGGCTGTAGAACTCCTTTTGGCTGATGGGATCGTACTTGTGGTCGTGGCAGCGGGCACAGCCGGTGGTGAGTCCGAGCCATACCGAGGAAGCCGTTTGCACCCGATCGATCACGTACTCCACGTGGTACTCCTCCGGAATCGCGCCACCCTCCGTGTTCAATCGATTGTTTCTGCAGAAACCGGTCGCAATCACCTGATCCAAAGTTGGATTCGGAAGCAGGTCTCCCGCGAGTTGCTCGATCGTGAACTCGTCGTACGGCATGTTGCGGTTGAACGCCTCGATGACCCAATCCCGCCAACGGTATTGATACCGCTCGTAGTCGTTCTGATAGCCGTTACTGTCCGCGTACCGAGCTTCGTCGAGCCAATCCATCGCCATTCTTTCCCCATAACGTGGCGAGGACAGTAGGCGGTCGACGACCTTCTCGTAGGCGTTGGGAGATTTGTCGGCCAGAAAGTTGGCAAGTTCCGCGGTTGATGGGGGAAGTCCAGTCAGGTCGAGGCTCACTCTACGCAATAGCGTGGGGCGGTCGGCACCCGGAGAAGGCTTCAGCCCATCCGGTTCGAGTTGCTCCAGGACGAAGCTATCTATCGGATTCACCCCCCATCCCTTAAGGGCAACGGAGGGCAAAGAAGGTCGAACTGGCTTTACGAAGGCCCAATGCGCCTTGTATTCCGCCCCTTGTTGAATCCATGCCCTTAAGACGCCTTTCTCTTCCGCCGAAAGCACTCGGTTGCTGGACGGTGGCGGCATCAGCATCGCGGGGTCTCTTTCGCCAATACGGGCAAGGAGTTCGCTCTTCTCGGGGTGACCGGGCACGATCGCCTGTTTCCCGTCACTCAGAATCCGGGTCGCTCCGTCGCGACTATCTAGTCGCAACCCTGCCTGAATCGCCTTCGGATCGTGGCCGTGACAGGAAAGGCACTTGTCCAAAATGGGCCGGACATCTCGGTTGAAGTCGATCTTCTTCGCTTTCGGGACCGGCGCGGCCGCCATCAGGGCGCCAAAGCCAAACAGGCTAAGGCTGAGCACCGAGAGGGCGATCCGCAGCGCCCTACGAGACCGATAATGGACAACGTTGTCTTCGATTCCGCGAGTCTACCGTGACGCCAAAGCCATGCCAAGATGCGCCAAACTTGACCATGGAAATAACGGTTGCGCTCGACAAAAACCAGCAGGAAGTTAGAACCGCCGTCTTGACCGGCTTGCTCCAGCACAATGAACTCTTTCTCGGCGCCGGAGGCCGCACCGACCTCGCCATCTCCGCCCGCGACACGAACGGAACCGTCATCGGCGGCGCCACGGGCGGCGTCTATTACGATCGGCTGATGATCGATCTGCTCTGGATTGCGGAGGGCCATCGGGGCAATGGACTTGGCTCCCGCATCCTCACGGAAATGGAAACCCGGGCGCGAAGTATCGGCGCATGCAAAGCGATCGTTGACACGCTCTCTTTTCAAGCCGCCCCCTTCTACGAGAAGCTCGGATACACCGAGGCTGGGCGTATTCCGAACTTCCTAGCTGAATTCGATCGGATTTACTTCACGAAAGATCTCACCGCCTAGCCCAAAGCTCGTAGGCGGTGAGAAAGACAATGCTTGCCACCTGGTTCTCACGAACAATCTCCATGACCTCGGCAGACTCGATGGTGTCGACCGGAATCCTTTCGGCAAAGGACTCGACGAATGGAGTTAGCAAAGGAAGGGTCGTCTTCAGATACTGATCAAGGTCCTTCCGGGTCGAAGCCGGAGCGACGTTCAGTTTGGAGAGCTTGGCAAAGAACGAATCGTAAAGTTTCTCTGGGTTGGACCCGTCCTGGCAAAGATAGAACACCGCGCATTGCAGTGCCGTGAACCCATCTCCGTCCACCGCCAACGGGTCCGCCCCGGCCTTGAGAAGAGCTTCCACCGCTTCTCCCGCGGCTCCCACCCCGTTCAGCACGGCGTGGAAGAGCAGCGGAACTTGAACCTCAACTGCTTCTTCCTCTTCGCTTTCGTCCTCGTCTTCATCCTCATCTTCGAAGTCGTCGTCGTAATCATCCTCGTCCTCGGATTGAGCCGGACGCAAGGTGCATACCGCGTTCGGGTCTGCTCCCAGTTCACAAAGGACACGCACTTCGGTGCCGGTACCGCCTCTAAGCGCACGGGCAAGGGGCGTTTGATCGAGGTCGTTTCGCCCCTCGATATCGACCCCAAGTTCCTTGAGATAAGAAAGGGTGTCGCGGACGGACTCCTCGGCGTTTGCCGCCCCCTCGATGTCGACCGCGAAGTGAAAAGCGTTGTAGCCTCGGTTAGACACCGCGCGCGGATCGGCGCCGGCGGCGATCAGAAACCGAAGCACCTCTGGACGTCGCGACGAGCCGACCGCACACATAAACGCGGTGTCGCCTTCTTCATCCGCATAGTTGATGTCCGCGCCGGCGGCGAGAAGGGCTTCGACGCAAGGAAGCACATCGATTTCGTCCGTCACCGCCGCCATAAGCGGCGTTTGCCCGTACTGATTTCTATCATCGAACGCGAGCCCCAGTTCAACAAGCCGCCGGATCATGGCCGGCGAGCAGGTGTGATACAAAGCGGTCTCGTCTAAATCGTCGCGGACTTCCAATTTCGCGCCTGCCTTAAGCAGAAGGTCGAGCGCTTCAATATTTCCTGCGCGCGCCGCCCGGAAAAGTGGGATCTCATAGGCGGCGGGGCCGGAGACGAAATCTGCCGCCATCTCGTTGACGAACTCGTCCATGCTGATGCCCAGTTGGGCAAGGCTGGCATTCAGCTCTTCTTCTCCGGCTTCGCACTGCGCCGATTCAACGATGGCACGTGCGCTGATCAGAGCCTCCTCGGGATCGAAGTTGCCGTTCGGATTCGCTCCGTTCGCCACGAAGCTCCGTATGACGTCGAGGTTTCCTTCCTCGATCAGGTCACAAAACAACCGATTCGCCGACTCAGGATCTTCACGGAGCAAAGTTTTGAACGCGTTCATGTTCCCTTGCCGCACAAGCAGATGCAGTTCGGGTTCGTCTTCGGGGGTATCTAGGTCGAAATCTTCCATGCGCGCCTTCGAGTATGAACGAGGTCTTTTCGGCGCGAGATCGGATTCTAACGAATCCCTTGCTCGGTCAAATACTTAATGAGGGCCTCCGGATGGTCGGTTTGGAAACCGTCGACGCCCATGTCGATGAAGGGTTGCCACTGACTTGGCGCTTCGCCAGGGTTTTGGATGTCTGGCCAGATCAATACGTTCAAGCGATGGAGTAGTTCGACGTATTCCGGCTTGTATCGCATTGCGTTTCCGTCCGAGATCGCAAAAGGGTGGGCCTTCCATTCGCTTTCGGCTTGCTCGACAGATTTCAGTTCGACGTCTGCGATCACCGGGATATTTGGCGCTTTCGCGTGCCAGTCGTCGACTTGCCGGCCGCTGTAGACGTAGGCGATCACATTGCGCTCCATGTGGTGCTTGTGGAGGAGCGGCAGCACCTGCTCGGGCGTGACGTCCTTTATGTCCATGTAGATGTTGATATGGCCCCGCGCTGCTTCGAGCGCTTCTTCGAATGTCGGAACGGTTTCGTCCGCGTTTCGGGCGCGCTTGATCTTGAGGCCTTTTAACTCCGCCATCGTAAGACTTCGCACGGGACCGTGACCATCGGTCATCCGATCCACGGTGCCGTCGTGCATAAGAGCGATCGTTCCGTCCTTCGTGGTTCGCAGGTCGGTCTCGAAGAAATCGGCGCCCACTCGGATCGCCTCATGGAAGGCGTCCATCGTATTCTCTGGCGCGTCCACGTGATTGCCGCGGTGACACACCACGATGAAGTGGTGGTGCGACCTGGCCAAGACGTGATTCCGCAGGGTTCGGGCGGCATCAAGCTCGTGCGACTGCGACGGGCCTTGCCAGGCGGCGACGAAAAGGGCGAGGGCGATCATTTAGTTGTCGTTCTTCTTGCCCTTGTTGGGCACTTGGAAATTCTTCGCCTGCTCACGCAGGGCAGCCATGTTTGGGTCAGAAACGGCGACCCGAGCTCCCGGGTCCTGTACGACGGTTTCTTCCTTCGGGCCGCAGCCTACGGCGCATGCGACGACGGCAATTGTGATTAGCAATGTTTTCATTTAGAGTTCAATAGAGCGATAGGCTAAGGCTCTTAAGGGTGATACTGTCCAGCTTTTTAGACTTCGTCCGAAAGAACCCTGAAGGGGTTCCGTCCCCTAGCCCAGGGTTGGGCACGACGCAGCGAATGCGAAGTCGCGACCTACCCTGGGTAAAGCGATACAAACATCGTTCAGTCCTTAGATTCCGGCCCTTTAGGGCCAAACTGACCACGCGAGAGCCTAATTAGACGGGTACCAATTCATCTGCGAGTAGAGAAGATCGACACTCTGGCGGCAGGTGACCTGGGCGCCAAGAGCTCCCGAGAAGGTCGCATCGATGGCGTCCGGATCGTCGCAGTAGAAATAACCCTCGTTCTTGTTTTGAGGAAGCGCCCAGCTATTGTTGCTCGGCGAGGAGTTGCCCGAGCTAAGCGGTCCCCAAACCGGCCCCGCGTTGAACTGCACCAACTTCGAGTGGCCGTCCAAGAATCCCATATTGAAGCGGCCGCCGTGGCGTAGGTCGCCCTTCTTCAAGATGTTGTAGTACTGAACCATGTACTCGGCGCAGATCGTGAAGCGGGGGCTGTCACCCGTGTCGCCGAAGGTGAACATCTGCGCGGGGTAGGCGATGCTGTTCGAGTTCTTGCCCGCGTTGATTCGCCAGTTGTCCGCGTTCGTCCGACCCATTACGAGGCCGGAGCCGGAAACCTCGGAGATGCCCCAGTTGTATCCAAAACCCGGGCATTTGCCCGTAGTGTTGAACCTGGCGCCCCCATGACTGTCGTCGCAGCTATCGCCGCCGGAGTCCAATTGGAACTCGTTGCGATCCGGGCAGAAGAACACGCCGAAGTTCTTCACATACGGCGAGACCTGGGTGTACCAGTCGATTTGGTAGGAGGTGTTCGGGCCGGAAGGGCCGAGGATCGTCGGCGTCGTATCGTCGAAGTCGTTCAGATACATCATCATCCCGACATTGATTTGCTTCGTATTCGAAAGACAGCTCGTTCGCTTCGCCGCTTCCTTGGCTTGGGCGAAGACGGGGAATAGAATCGCGGCGAGAATCGCGATGATCGCGATGACCACCAGTAGTTCAATTAAAGTAAATGCGCGGCTCAAAGATTTCATGAGAAATGCCCCTCTCACTAGAAGATAGAGGAACCTTACCGCTGAACGATTTTATCGAGAGTTAAGCGGAAGTTATTCGCATGTTACGGGTTGTTAACGTGATTAAATCAGCAGTCAAGTTTAACCAGTTAGGGTTCTAATCGTGTTTTGAGTTAACGAAGGTTCGCTATTGGGCATGGGGAGTTCGAAAATGAAAATATGGTGTGCCTTCAGCGCACGAATACCTCGGCGCTTTGGTCCAGGGCCTTCAACCCTGGCTTCAAATAGGGCGCACCGTTGGCGCTCCGTGCGCTTTTGGTTGGTCATGTGCCGTTCACGTTATGTGTTCGGCGTGAAAATGCGCTGAAGGCGCATCTCATTCGAAGTCAAGGTCGTAGCGAACGCGAAGGCCCTGGTCTTGACATCGAGTCTCCCCGCGGACTGAAGGTTCGCTATATGACTGAGCATGCATGTTCCGGACTTTCAGCCCTTGGGACCTGACCGGTGCCTTCGTCCAGGGCCTCCGCCTGCGCAGCGACCCTGGCTACAAATATCGCGTGCCTTTGGCACTTTGCACTGTCCGAATTCGCCCACCCACACTCAATCGTCGCTACTTCGCATGACGAACGATGTCCCGCAAATCGTCTTCGTCAACTGCATCCGGCCGTCGGAAATCCTCGGCGGAGAACTCCCCGGAACGATACGAAGCCATCGTGTTGATTGCCGAGGCGATTGCCGTCGATGGCTGGATCGCCATATAGGGTGCGTCGTTTCCCGCGTTCTTAGTCAAAAACGCCGCCGGCATCGCGAACCGGTCGTACTGGTTCATCGCGGGCAGACCGAGTAGGGCTTCGATTGTCCGCACCGCGGAGACGGTATTCCCAAAGCGGTGCTCAACCGTCCCTTTCGGCACGAGAGGAGAAATTACCAGGCAAATGGAGCGGTGGCAGTCGACGTGGTCGTAACCGTTCGATGCGTCGTCCTCGACGACGACGATGGCGGTGTCTTTCCAATACTTGCTGTGGCTTATCGTCTGGACAAGCAGGCCTAGCGCGTAGTCGTTGTCCGCGACCATCGCCTTGGGCGTATGCAAGCCCGGCGACGTGCCCGCCGTATGGTCCCGCTGGAGGGTTAGGAATTGCAGGGCCGGGAAGGTGTCTGTGGCCTCGTATTTGTGAAACTCGCGCAGCCATTCGGCCATCCGGGAAGACGATCCGTACTTGCCGAACTTGAGAAGTTGCTTGGGCGAGGCGCAGTGGTACATCCGCCAAAGATCGCTGTCGGCGTATTCCATCCCGAACCCGAAATCCCGGTCCGTGTACTTGTCGAGCGCTTTCACCGCGGCGCGGCCCGCTTCGTTCAGATATTTCCCATCTGGCCCCTTCTCATCCTCGTCGGCGGTGCTGATGTAGAAGCCATAGTTCCGGAAACTGAGGTGCTTCGCGATGCACAAGTCCCAAAGGTAGCCGCCGGGGGCTTGGGCGACATCGTTCAGGCCCATGTATTCAACGGCGGTGCCGTTGTTCTGCCCTTCGAAGTCGTACGCGCGGCCTCGGTTCGAGTACAGCACGGGCGTGTTGCGCGCGTTGTAGTTCGGTACCATGCCGGCGACCGACCAAGTCCAGCCGTCCGCGCTTACGTCCGCACAGCAATAGAAGTTGTCCCAGAGGGCAAATCGCTTGGCGAGGGCGTGGTGGTTCGGTGTGATATCCGCGCCGAAGTCCGTCAGTGAGGGATCGCCGTTGCCTTCCTTCATGTCGCCGAACACCTGGTCGTACGTTCGGTTTTCTTTGACCACGTACATCACGTGCTTCACCCCGAGGGCATGAAGTTGGTTGTACGTGGCGTCCGCGCGGTTTCGGAAATCTGTGCCCAAGGAGTTCGCGGCGACAACGCGGGGAGCTTCGGCTTTGAGCAACGCGGCGGTTTGCCGGGGAAGGGATTCGAGCGTTCCCTCTTGCACGGCCAAGACCTCGCGGCCCCACTCTCCCTGAGGGCCGGAGGCGGTGTTGTTTGGAATTCTTGGGCGGTTGCCGCGTGCGCAGGCAACCAAGATGGATCCGTCCGCAGAAGTCGTGGAGACGGTCGGATAGTTGGCGGTAGGCGCGAGGCCGTTCAATTTCAGCAATTTCCGGCTGAGGATTGCGACGGCGTTCATGTCCGACAGGGGGATGTGAAGCTCGTCGCGTTCCCGGTCAATGGCGACGCTTGAAGGGGTCGCGCCGGGAAGGGTGAGGGCCTGAACCGGTCTGAGTAAGACAGTTTTGGCGAGCGTTAGCCTCTGCGTATCGAGGACGGACAGCGTGTCGGAGTTGATGTTCGCGACATAAAGTCGGCCAAGCTCCTTGTCGATCGTAAGTGCTCCAGGGTGTTTGCCAACGAAAATCGTTCTTATCCGGCGTAGCTCTGTCGGACTAGTAGCGTCAAATACTTCGACGCAATCGTCCCGCTCGCTGGCCACGAAGAGCCGATTTTGATCCCAGACGACGGCCATGGGAAACCCCTTGGTTTCAAGGATGGACATCGGCTTCCGACTCGATAAATCGATAATAGCGACCCCTCCTTTGTACCCCGTGTAGGCGCTTGTCGCGTTGAGGGTGACGTAAGCCCAATGCCCCGAAGGATCGACGGCCACCCCTGCGGCAAACCGAGGCCAACCCGCAGGCGCCGGCTTTTGAGCGACGGGGATCTGAGTCTCTTCGAACAGATGCCCTGCTGCGTCAAGCTTAAACACGGACAGAGCATCCTGGAACCCACGAGCGACGTAAACGTGGCCATTCACGTCCGCCGCCATCGGTCCATAGATGGCATTGCCCGTAGGAATCGGCAAAACGGACGCGACGTGGCCGGACTTCCTATCGACCGTGGTTAACTGCTGCCGACGACCGGTTGCGGCGACAATCGCCCACCTACCCTCCGGGGTCTCCAACAACGCCGTCGGTAAACTGCCGAGCCCTTCTCCAAGTGCAGACCCTTCTATCCCCTTGCCGGTGACCGTAACTCCCAAAGAACCGGAGGTACGCAAGTGGGATGCCACCGCAATCGCCCCAAGAGCGAACGGCAAAACGACGAGGGTCTTGAAGATAGGCTTCATCGCAAGTTGTGAGCGCTCTTTGCGTGATTGGCCTCGGTCGCCGCCGAAGGGTCAGGCGGCGCCGAGACCTGCTCGCGGGAACACCCCGCGAGCAAAAGCACGAGACAAGTCAGACAAAAAAGTCTCACAGTCGATCTCGCCAAACCGGGATCTTCGCCATCTGGTCGAGGACCCAGCCCGATCCCATCGCGCAGAAACAACCCGGATCTTGACCCGGATCATGAGACGTTCCGAAGGACGTTGGTCCGTACGTATCCCAATCGTCGTCCGCGACCGTCTTCATCGCGTTCTTCGCCTTAGCGTGTCCGTCGACATAACCGACCACGATGTTGCCCGCGCCGTGGTTTACCGCGACCGAGTAAATCAGGTTAGGATCGTAGCTGTTCGCGGTCTGTCCGGGAATGCCGTCGACGGTCGAATTGTAGGCGAGGTTGGTCGAGTCGAAGCCGACGTACCGGATGCGCTGCGAGGCCAAGAGAATGTCCTGGGCAGTGTTTTGAAGCACCGAAGTGTTACCGCCGTTACCGCTGGTCGACCAGAAGTCGGGAGTGGGTGACGTTTGGTACACCGGCTGGGAGATATTCATCTCATTGTTTCCCAGCATATTATTAGTAGACCAGCCTCGCGGGAAGCGATTGCTCATGTCGCCCGCACCCGTCGGTCCATTCACACCGCCCCAGTTCCCCATGTCCTGGCTGGACCAAGAAGCCTGGTTCAAGACGTCCTCAAAAACGCCACCGTTGCCAGGCTTGAAGTCGGCAACCTGCGTGAGCCGGCTCTGGCCTTCGTTACGGCCGCCATTCTTCACGTATGGGTAAACGGCATCCTTCCACGTAAGAAGCCGGGGCGAGTAGACGTCGCCGGTCGTCACGCCGTCCAGGTAGCGGACCGGATAGTGGTCGTCGAAATCGTTTAGATACTGGGTAAGTCCCAGCGTTATCTGCTTACAGTTGCTAAGCGTAGCCGTCTTCTTCGCGGCCTGCTTGGCTTGCGCGAATACGGGAAAGAGGATGGCGGCGAGAATCGCGATGATCGCGATGACGACGAGAAGCTCGATGAGTGTGAAAGCTTTGTATTTCATGGGCGGTCCTTTTGAACGTAAAAAGTCAAGCGCCGCAAGTGCGACGAACCATGAGGGTCGGAGTCACCAAACGAGTCAGTGGCTGCGGGGAGAGAGTCGGATGAGAAATACGATCGAGTAGCAGTTGGGCGGCCGTCCGTCCCAGCTCTTGGTAGGAAAGGCGAAGGGTAGTGAGGCCAAGCAACTCCCCCGCTACGGGATTACAATCGTCGACCCCGACGACGGCCAGGTCCCTCGGCGCCGAGAGTCCCCGGGCCGATAACCAGGTCAGCGCCATCCGGGCGAGCGTATCGTTCGCGCAGACCAGTGCGGTCGGACGCAATTCCAATGGGCGAGAGAAAAGCGGATCGAGGATGTACTTGATGTCCAAGCTCTCGTTCCGAATGAAAAACGCATTCTGGGGGGCGATGGCGCGGCCATCCATGGCCAGCGCACTCTCGACCCCGAGAAAATAGGTGTGGACGAAGTCCGGCAACGCGTTGCCAATGAACGCGATTTGCTGATGACCCTGGTCCAGCAGGTGCCGCCCCATCAGGCGTCCGCCCAAGTTGAGGTCAAAGTTGGCGTGGTCGGCCTCGAACCCCCAGATTTGCCGGTCGATCAAGACCAAGGGGACCCGCGCCTGGATCGCTCGCAACTGGCGAAGGACGGCCTCCGGCGCGGGAAGAATCGGCCAGTAGATCACGCCGGTGATGTTCCGAGTGCGCAGCAAATTCTCCACGCTCTCAACCGATCGAGAGGCGGCAATGAACGACTGATCCACGTCCAGCCAGATCGACCCTCCAACCGCCGCTTCACGCAGGACGTTCGAGGCCCCGACGTGGATCGGGATGTGGCTCGCGCCCATCAAGTCGGCAAATCCCCAGTCCGTTTTGCTGCCCGCCGCTGCGTAGTCGTATTCCGAAAGTGGTATGCATACCGCTAAGGTTGCGTTCGCCAAATCAGGTGCGGAGACGAGCCGGCGGTTGCCGGCGGAACGACGGAACAGCGTTCCATCATCGTGCAATTTCGCGATGGCCCGCCGAACCGTGGCCCGGTTCACGCTGAAATCACGGGCCAGGTCGCGTTCCGAAGGCAGAGGTCTGCCCTCCAGGCGCTCCAGCATCTGGGCGATCTGGTCTGCGACCTGAATAAAAAGTGGTTCTGAACCAGTTGTTGATTCGGTATGCATCTCTTGCGCCTTCATTATCCGATTTGGAAAATGAAGACACGGTTAAGCTTCGATTTTCTTAACCCAGGAGCGATGATGATAGGCTTGGTCAAGCCCGCCATCCGGCGCGGGACGTACCTTGTCCGAGTCGATGCAACCGAAACAAGAACCAATGAAGGAGTCGCTTATCGGCGATCTGGACGAAACCGTGGATGTACGCGAATTGGCCCGCCGAGCCGCGTACAGCGAGCCGCAGTTTTATCGGAATGTGAAGAGCGCCCTTGGTCAGTCACCGATGTCGGCTAGACGACGGCTGCTCATAGAGCGGGCGGCGTACCGGCTGACCAGCACGACTCAATCCGTCACGGAGATCGCCTTCGACGCCGCGTTTGAATCACTTGAAGGATTCAGCCGCGCGTTTAAGAAGTCGTTCGGCCTGTCGCCGTCCGGGTACCGAAAGCTGAGGCCGGGAGAATACCGGCTCGACCTTTCCGAGCGGCTGCACTACGCTCCCGTTCCTTTCGAACATCGACAAGGAGAACCCAAGATGACCGTTCCTGAACTCATGATCGAGCACCACACGCAACTGATGGGCCGCTATCTCGACTCGCTTTCCACCGTGGCCGACAACATTCTCGATGCCCCAATGAGCGCCCGCGAACCCTTTCCATGGTGCGAGCCCGAAGTGACGCTCCGTCAAATGGTGGGCCGAGCCTGTGCGTTCGGCGCACCTTGGATGCACGCCATCAATGGCATCGAAACCGACTATCACCCCGAGACGGTGGAGAATATGCGAGCCGCCCTGCCGGTCAACTGCGCCGGCTTCCTCGACATCATGAAGGCGGTCGAGAAAGACGGATCCTACGACCTAACCTTTGTGGATGCCGTGTGCGAACCGGCGGAGGTTTTCAGCTACGGCGGTGTCATCGCCCACGTTCTCACCCACACCGCGTACCGTCAGGTCGCCATCGGGCAGCACTTGATGGCGATGGGATTGCCCACGCCTAAGGGCAAAGATCCGATCGACTTCGTGCGGGGCGAAACCGCGTAGATCGGGGTTTATGGGTCGTACTTCTTCAACCATGCCGCGAGTTCGCGGTAGATATCCAGCCGCTGTTCCCATAGTGAAGGGAAGTGGTTGGAGCCGGGATAGGTGACCATCCGCGTGGTCTTTCCCTTTGCGAGCAGGGTCTCGAAGTATTCGCGGCCCTGGTACGTCGGAACGCGCATATCGGCCGCGCCGTGGAGAATCAGAAGCGGTGTCGTAACCCGATCGGCGAACATCACCGCCGAGAACTTCTGAAATGCGCCGGGATTCTTGTCGGGCCAGCGGCCGTCGTAGTCGAACTGCTGCAGGTCGCTGGTCCACATGAAGCTGCCCCAATCGGTGATGCCCGCTCCCTCGATCGCCGCCTTGTAGCGGTGAGTCTGGGTCACGGACCACGAAGTCATGAAGCCGCCTGCGCTCCAGCCGAACATCGCCAGCCGGTTCGGGTCTGCCCACCCTTGCGCGATCGCGAAATCGGTCGCGCTGTCCACATCCCGGTAGGCACGATCTCCGAAGTGTTGGTAGATCGAATCCAAGAACTCGGTTCCGTATCCCGTCGAGCCCCGGTACTGGGGCTGCAAAACGACATATCCCAGAGCCGCCATGAAGCGAGCGTCGCCGGTGAAGTAAAGCAGATCGTTAGCCTCCGGCCCGCCGTGGGGGAATACGACGAAAGCGCGGGGTTTGCCAGGGACGAAATCCGGCGGGAAGGTGACGATGCCTTCCAAGGCAATGCCCTCTTTACTTGTCCAATGAACGACCTCGACTTTGCCAAATTGCACCTTGTCGAGGAGGGCGTCGCTCTCCTCGGTAATGCGCTTGAGGGAGGTTCCACCGGAGGGCACGGCAAGGTTTTGCGCGTGAGAAGAGTCGCCGACCGCAAAAAGGAGCTGCCCACCTGAACCGACGATGGGCGGGCCGCTGATGAATCCGTTCGGCCACTTGTATGCCGTTTCGAGCTTCCCGTTCGAGAATCGGTCGATCTCGTTATGGACCCCGTGGTTCACGCTCACGAGGAGCGTGCCATCGGGCGCGGCCTTTACCCCCATGACCGAGCCAGCAATCTTCGGCGTCACATCGACGGCCTTCCCGCCCACCGAATCGACCATATACAGGTGATCCGGGGTCAGAACGGAAGTTGTCGTGCTGGTAAACGCGATTTGCTTCCCTCTGTTGGTCCAGGCGAGGCCGGCCACGGCGTTGTTTACGGACGTTACGTGCTTCGTCCCCGCTTCGGAAGCGAGGTCGATCCAAGACTTCATGAAGTAATGGCCAATCTTCGACACTGCCGACATCAGCGCAACCGACGCGGAATCGGGCGACCAGGCGAAGTCTGTGACGTCTTGAAGTTCGGGACTCCACCACTTTCCACCCGTGCCGTCGCTCCCAACCACATAGAGGCTAGACTTATCGGCTTTGATGACGGTGTGGACTCCATCCAGCGGGTCCTTCTCGACCGGGTCGGCGAGAGCGGCGAACCGCTTTCCATCGGGAGACATCGCCATGGTTCGGATATCGCCGGGGATAGTGATCGCGACCGTCGGCTTCGCGTCCTTCTTCAGTTCCGAAACGGAAAATATCGCGATCTTGGCAGCGCCGTCGGCGCGAAGGGGGCCGAACAACTGTCCGTCTGGCATGAATCCAACGGGATTGAATCCGTTCGGCATCTCGACCTTGTGAGCCTCAGATCCGTCGTAGTGACTTAAGCGCCACTCCACGGTGCCAACCCCTTTCTCCGCACCCTGGGCCACGGTGAACAGGATCCAATTGCCGTCGCCTGAAATGGCCCGCGGAGTGGCCTCGCTGATGGCAATCCAGTCGCTTAGATCGAACGGATGCTTAGTCGATTGCGGATGACCGAGCGCAAATCCAAGCGAGAGGGCCAAGGGCCAAATGATTGCCATAAGTCAAATCTTACGCTTACGGCCGCGGCGGAAGTTTCCCGAGGGTGTTTGGGCCTAGATCTCGCTAATTTCGTCGTGCAACTGCTTCACGGCAAGGCGGCATTCCGCGACCATGGAGCCGGTGCCGATGAACATCAGTAGGACACCACCGACCGACGTCACGACAGGCGCCCAGAAGTATTCACCACGTCCCAGAATCTTGTCCGCCGCGATGAGGAGGCACGTCAGGATGAACAGGCTTACCGCGTTGTAGTAGAACGTTACCGACCTCTCGGCATGGCGCGCCCGGCACTTCATTAGGTGGATAAGAAGCTTACGCTTCTCAATCTCGGCGTCGGTCGTGGGCGTCGTGGCGGCAACTCTTCGAACTTGGTCGACCACCCGTCCCAGGCGCGCCAAGACGGTCCCCAGCAGAGATCCCGTCCCCAAGATCAGGATCGCGGGCGTGATCATCTCCGAGATGATCGAGATCGAGGGGGCGGGGGTTTGGGCCAACTTCCTTGGTTAGTGCGCCTTCGGCGTATGCATATTGACGCCGTGGAGCGGGTCGAACGTTTGGCTCCATACCTTCCACTTTGCGTGGCTATCGGAGAAGACGAAGTTCGAGCCTTGGCCGTGGCGCGTCGTGGCGACGGCCCCGTAAACCGCATCCATTTCATCGGCTCCCGCCGGGGTCTGCGGATTGATCGGTAGGTAGAACCACGGGTGGTAGATGTCGTCGCAGAACGGAGCTGCGGGAGCCCCGGGAGGATCGCTGTGGGGTTCGCTATGGCGCTCGCCATAGTTAATCGTATCCGCCGTTTGAGAGATCTGGGACTCGTTCAAACCCCACACGAACCATGCGTTGATCAAGTAGGAGACCACGTGCGGGCCGCCGATATTGACCACGTCGGGGCAACTCGGATCGAATGGCGTCGGATCGTCCGGACACATGAATAGTTTCTGCTGAAACAACGTGTCTTCGCTGCTGCTTGAGCCGTGACCGGTGTACGGAAGGATCTTGGCGAAGACGGAGCCGTTATCCGGATTCTCGATGCTGCCATCCGCGTCGTCGATATCGGGCTGGGCATCGGTCTGCTTGGACTGCGGGAATTGGAAGTCGTAATCCTGATTGTAAATCTGGGTTGCCAAGCCGATCTGCTTCATGTTGGAAAGGCACGCCGTTTTCTTGGCGGCTTCCTTGGCCTGGGCAAAGACCGGAAAGAGAATGGCCGCAAGGATCGCGATAATCGCGATCACTACCAGCAGTTCGATAAGGGTAAAAGCGGCCTTCTTCATAGAACCTTCCTGGAAGAGTCCAGCATAACAGGTTGGGTTGCAAAGCTAAAGGGCTTTTGTTTTTCCCGTGAGTGGGCAAGGTCAGCCAGAGTTCGCGGTCCACATTCGGCTGAGGAGTACGGCTTGGCCGCCATGGTAGGAATCGTGCGAGATGAGGTGCGTAAGCACGAATTTCAGGGTGAAAATGCCCCAATCGTTCTCGACCAAAGCCTCGGCAGAGCCGAAGGACTTGACGCTTTCGAGCGTTTGCGTGCGGACCTCGTCCATGAGGGCCAAGTAGTAAGAGAGCGGCTCTAAGGGGGGCGTGGGCCAGATACCGTTCCACGCATCGATCTCGCCGCTCATGAGCCGCTTGCCGCGCTCGGGGTCGAGTTCGCGGCCTAGGCAAACCATTTCGATCCAATACGCTTCGGCGGAGGCGATATGAAGAAGGATGCTTCCGATGCTGTGGCCGTTGGGGTAGGGCTGCCAAACGATTGCCTCGGGGCTGGGCTCCTCTAGTTCCTCCAGCCACTCCTTTCGCGCGTTCTGAAGCATCGCGAGCAGGGTTGCATAAGGCTCGGGATAGGACGGTAACGTGACGATGTCGAGATGTAGCTTCTCCATGGATCGCTTTAGCAAATTACCGCCGCGATGCGGTGTGGCAACATGAGGCCATGAGCAACCAAGACGATTCCCTTCCAATTCCTCTTGACTACAGCTTCGACGCACCCATCGGCATAACGATCAAAGGGGAAGTCTGGTCCTGCATAGAAGTGCCCGACTCGGCGGTGTTGTTCGGCACGAAAAAGGGCGTGCGCGTGGACGCCGAAATCGACGGTATCGAGTTGCCAAACGTCGCCCTCATGGTCACCGGGATGGGTGGGCACATGCTTTCCACGAACGCCAAGCTACGCAAACAACTGGGCAAGGACACCGGCGACACCGTGACCATCCGAATTTTGCGGCGGACCAAGTAGTTAGCCCGGTTGACCGCCCGGGTCGCCTTGCCCCGGACCTTGCCCTGGACCTTGGCCGGGATCACCGGGCGGGTTCTGGCCTGGGGGCGCATCGGGAGGCGGGGGACCGGGGTCGCCAGGAGGCGGACCGGGAGGTGCCCCAGGCGGCGGTGCGCCTGGCTCCCCATCGGGAGGACCGGAGTCGGGTTGGCCCTGATCTTGCCGATAGGATGGCGGCGGTTCGTTGGGAGGGCTATTTAGGTGCACGACCAGACGCGCCGACTCAGGAATTTCGACCTTGCCACGTTCCTTAGGAACAAAGAGCCTGACGGTCTGTACGATCCCGTCTAAAACCGGCCGGTATGTCGATTCCCCGGCGGTTGGGTAACCAAACGCCAGCACGAATGGCCGCAGTGCGGTGGAAAGCACGATCAAGTGCGTGGTCATTGAGACATGGCCGCCATCCGGCATCGGCTTGTCCGCATGTCCCCAAATGTGCTCGGCCTGACCAATCGGTAGCGTGAGCCGCTCGTGTTGCACATCTTTCGCACCCCGGCTAAAACCCTTAAGCGCCTTGGCCGAAAGATCGTCCAAATTTCGAAGCTCGATCCCCTTGTCCCCGTCAAAAGCCAGGCGAGTGACCGCGAAGGAGACGAGATCGTCTTTCTTTGCCGCTTCAGAGTCGAGAATGCGGAGGAATAACTCGGTATCCGCGCCGGTCCGCGCAAGGACGTCTTGCGCCTGATGCTGGGGGTCCATCACCCAGGTGGCAGGAGCTTGAAATGCGTAGCCTCCCGGCTCGTGCCTAAATTGGACCCAATCCGCGGCAGGGGTGGGGTTGGGAATGTCTAGCTTCGCGAAATCGTTCGCAGGGGGATGGCAACCTACGAGCACAAGCACGGCAACGGCAAAACAGACCCTCCGCATGACCGCAGTGTACATTGCGGTTGTTAAAGGCTTAGGGCATTGCTTCCAAGTTGAAGGTGTGCCGCTGGAACTGACAGTACGAGCGGAAGCCGAGCTGGCGGTACACGCCCATGCCGGCGGGAGCGGATTGGAGAATCGCAAATCGGCAACCGAGTCTTTTCGCCTCCAGCATCGGCATCAACGTGATCGCGCCACCGATTCCCTTCCTGCGCGCGTCAGGCAATGTTCCCACGCAGTAGAGACCGGCGACGCCGTCGGAGATAAACAGACTTGAGGTCGCGACGGCGACTCCGTTCAAATACGCGATGTAGTTCCGAAAGGGGGAGGACTCTCCGAAGCCGTGAACCTTGGCGATGCCGGCGAACATGCCCGCAACACTGGCGGGAAGCTTGAAAACCGTCTCGAGCACGCCCTGCCATTCCGCGAGGGCCTCCGGGCATTCGACCTCAACTAACTGAACCCCGTCCGGTACGGTCAACCCTCCGGTAATGATGGAAAGGTCCGCCGCCATTCCGGGAATGTCGCCGAGCTTAGATGAGCCCGCGGCGAGGAGCGTCTCGTCGAGGTTGGCTGGCTTTGAATTGGGACCGACGAACCACATCATCGGCAATCGGCGCTCTTTGTAGTCCGCGACGATCGCGCGAATCCCCTCATCGAGCCCTTCCTCCTCAAGTTGAGCGCGTAACACGCCGTTCGCCATGGGGTGCTGCACATCGGTCACGAACCGCATGATGCTCGGGGTGTCGAAGATTTCGACTCCCGGATGGCAACTCGCCAGCAGCCGAAACGCGGATTCGACGTTGCGCTCGATGGCCGAGACAAGGAGCGTTGGCGATGGGTCGGTCAGCATCCGCACCATCTTATTACAAAAGAGTCCCGGGCCCAGGGACCGCTCACTTGCGCCCCGTTGCCCTATCCGCACAAGAAATTGGCCCACTTTTTTGCGGAGCTGTGATATATTACTCAAACGTTTGAGGGATGACCTCAAACGTTTGAGTAGCAGCATGGCCAGAATCTCCACCCGCCAGGTCGAACGCACCACCCTTCACTCAGTGGCGACCCAAGCGGGTGTTTCCGTGTCCACCGTTTCACTCGTATTGGCCGGAAAAGCCGGTAATCGGGGCATTTCGGAGGACACGCGAGCGCGGGTTCGGAAGGTGGCTGAGGACCTGAATTACGCGCCGAACTTGCTGACCCGGTCGCTGCGCCGGGGCCGCACCCATATCCTTTCCTTCTACAGCGCTTTTCGCCAGCGTGAAGAGGCGGACGTTTATATGGACACGCTTTCTTCCGCCATCGAAATGGCGGGTGGGGAAGCCGGCTATGACGTTCTCGTCCACTGTAACTTCGCGCGCAGTCCGAAGGAGATCTACCAGTTCCTAAACGGCGGTCTCGCGGACGGCCTGATTCTCTTTGCCCCCCAACAAGACGATCCGCTGCTTGCGCTGCTGCATAAGTCCTCTTTGCCGGTCGTGCTACTCAACGTACGGGATCCCGCGCATCTGTTCTCTTCCGTCGCGGATGACGTGGCGGCGGGCATGACGTTGGTGGCGGAGGAGTTGGTGGCAAAGGGTCATCGCCGAATCGCCGTTCTCACCGCACGAGACGCCAATTCGCGGGATGCCGACAAGCGTGTGCGCCTTCTCCGTGCCGCGCTCCTCGAAGCGGGCGTGGCCATTCCGGACGAATGGGTTCGGCCCTCGGGAGAGGATGCTCGCGAGGCGATTGCCGGATTGATGGCGGAGCCCCTGCCGCCAACCGCCATCTTCTGCTGGCATGACCGCCTCGCCTACGGGGCTCTCGCTTCCTGCGAAAAGCTTGGAATCGAAGTACCTAAACAGCTTTCAATCATCGGCTACGACGGACTGCATTGGCCGGCATCGACAAGCCATATGGCTGCCTCGGTGCATGTCAACCAGTCCGCCCTCGCTCGCAAGGCGGTGGGCATTCTCGACGACTATATAAACGGTTACGACGGCCCCCTCCGAGAGGAAGTGATCCCCGTAACCTTTAATCTTGGAACCTCGTTTGGTTCCCCTGATACTTTGCAATGGAGCAATTCATGAAGCACGCACATAGCCGAAAGGCATTTACACTTATTGAACTTTTGGTCGTTATCGCGATCATCGCCATTCTCGCCGCAATCCTTTTCCCCGTATTCGCACAGGCCAAGTTGGCAGCCAAGAAAACCGCCGACCTATCCGACAATAAGCAACTACTTCTCAGTACGTTGATGTATAACAACGACAATGACGATGCCTACCCCTTCTGTTGGGGCTGGGGTACCGACTGGACGCCGTGGCATCAGCAGGTCAATCCGTACGTGAAGAACCTCCAACTCTGGAAGTCTCCGGTCGACAACTGGGGACGCGGGACTGAAGGCAGCGGTGGTACATGCATCAACGGTACGCCGACGCGCGGCGTCACCTATAGCATGAATTACACGTCGCCCGCGTTTGTAAACAGCACCGGCAACTGGTGGGGACCGGGTTCGGAGCAGTGCAATATGTCGCCGACCTGCGATAGCGGCGCGACCGCGGAGACCAGCGTTCCGCAGGTCGCGTCGACGATCCTTATTGCACCTCGACCAAACTGGTATCACCAGTGGTGCGAGGGCTGGGCGACCGACGTGTTCTTCAACTACGGCGAATTCAATATGAAGGGTGGCGGCGCCACGATGTTTAACAACGGCACCAACTACGGCCTTTGTGATGGACACGCTAAGTTCTTTACGAAGGATGCAACCCTGAAGGCCCAAGGCAATCAGTCCGCTACACCGAAGCCAAGCTACTGGCCGAGCGATCCCGTGAACTGGCCTTGGCCGGTCGGCATGTGGGATAAGCGACAGTAAAGTAAATCCTTAGTGCCGGCATGGACCGATCTTTCGGATCAAGGCGTGCCGGCACTTCCCAACGAACGATGAAAACGCAAGTTAAAACACCTGTTCTCGTGGCCGTCGCCGTCGTCCTGATCGGTGGCATCGGCTACTTCGGCTTCAAGACCATGGGCAGCGCCGGCGACCTGGATCACGGTCAAATCAAATACACCCCCGGTAAACCGCCATGGTTGGATAAAGCCAGCGGCAACAAAGCCCAAGCTCCCGGCGGCGCCCCGCTGATCGACAACACTCCGCACTGATTTTCGCCAAAAGGACGCTCGCCGCTCGCGAGGACGCAACGCTCCAGGTGCGTTACGTCCTCGCGACAAAATACCTTAAGAACCTAAGGCGGAGGAGAAGAGGGGCTGGATCTGTGCTCTTCGAGTTTGGGCATGTTGAATGGGACTTTCCATTGCCGCAAGGTCTCGACCGCGGCTTTTCTCACAAAAAATACAAAATCGGATCCGCCGGAATCTGGAAAAGATTCACGGATGGAAGCTGACGGATCGGTCAACAGCTGCTTCACCAGGTCAACGTGAGCGATGGGGAACAGTCGTAGCGCCGCAACGCCGTTCGCGCGTAAGTTTGCGTCCTTGGACAGTATCTCTTTCAACGCGTAACTCTGTAGATGTCCATCGACCGGCACGTCCGCTGGCCAAGGATGTGGTCGCCAGGGAGTATTTGCGAGAACGGTTCCCACAAGTCTCTCGTCCGTAACCGGCACGCTGAATCGGGCCGGCGACGAGGCGCCCTCCGCCGCCTTTATTTTCTTCTTCAGATCGCGCAATATGCCGACAGGCGTGTCTAGAAGTTCGAGATCGGAGTTAAAGGCGGCCGCATGAGGGTCGGATAGATTGATGAACAGCGGCGTTCCATGATCTGAGATGGGTACAGAAAACAAGACCTTAGCTTTACTGTCGATCCACTTCTGTAGATATCCAAACGATCCCCGTACCGTGATCACTTCTGATTGAGATGGCTTTCCCTTGAGCGTTTGGCTCACCGCAAGAGTTACCTTTACGGTTGGCCTGTAGCGGGTTTCCAAGTCTTGGAGTGCCTGTACGACGCCAATCGCCACCACTCGTGAATCTGAAGCGGCAATATTCGTCGTCTGCAAGTTTGGTGGTGGCGGCGGCAATACTTGGGCTCCCGCCGAGACAACCGAACCGAGCACGAGTAGGACGTAAATCAGCCTTGCAAAGAATGACCTCATCGGTTACCAAATGCTTGGACGCGCGACTGTTCTATAAGTAACGGAAGGCCATGTAGCGAGGCGTCGACGCGATGGCGCCGTGAATGCCGTAAAAGCTTCACTGGAAACGGGCAAACCCTGCACGGACAATGCCGGACGGGATTGCGGACGGTAGCCGGATATCGTAGGCGCGAACCTGCGCCGAAGATACCGGGTCACGCACCCCGACCAATCCCGACCCCGGCCAAGGGGTCGCGGAAGGTGCCGTTGATGACTGCAGTGTCGCGACCGGGACCAATCCCCCAATCGCGAATGAAACTCACTCCGGCTTCAACGCCACGCTCGGGTCGCGATTCGCGAGCTGCTTCTGCCGCATGACGTTGTTCTCAAAGGTGTGTAGGGAATCGAACATCTTCGCTCGGCGGTCGAGCGGATTCAGCATCGGGATGATGAATATCTTCCCGAGAAGGTCGATTACTCCCCCCAATGGCCCGGAGGCAATCTCATGGATACCGCTCTCCCAGGAGAGTCCTTCAAACGGAGCCGGATCCCCGGCCAAGACGGATGCTACCGGCTGCGTGTAGGTTCCCGTCCCTAGCGGCGTCGCGCTCCAATTGAAGAAATGATCCCAGATCGTCGGGGCTAGATTCCAACGATTTCCATACGTCGCTTCCGGAAAGTCCACGCCCCATCGCTGGTTGATGCTCGCCATGATCGACGTGTGATCGAAGTTCGCCGAGTGAACCGCGAGGCCACCTGAATAGGGGCTGATGACGATTGCGGGGACGCGAAAACCAAGAATGTTGTCTTGAGTACAAGAGTTGGAAGTCGGCTCAACGAGTCCGGCGGCCGACTCAAAGCTTGCCGGTGGGCAGACATGGTCATAGAAAGCGCCGTTCTCGTCGTAGAGCAGGACCAGAGCGGTGTCTTGCCAGCTATCGCTGTGGGTCAACGCGTCGACGATCAGGCCAAGAAACTTCTGCCCCATCCTCACGTCGTATGAGGGGTGGTCATCCGCAAAACCGTAGGGCGGATCGATGATGCTGATGGTGGGAAGCGTTCCGTTCTGGCAGTCCGCGGCAAAGTCCTCGATCGGGTGATAGTTCTTGAGATGGGTCGCGGCGAATTTAAGCCAAAACGCAGAGAAGGGTAGATCGGAGAAGTAGCTTTTCCAGGTGAGCGGCAGCCCGGTATCCGGATCCTTCGATTGCTCGACGGCGCTCATGAAGGGCGTGGTCTTGAAGCCGAAAACGGGGAAGGATTCCGTGTCGTCGTCCTCGTCCCGGCAGCCGGAATAGAAGTACTTTTTGTTCGGCCAGGTGGAACTGAGCATGGACGAGAACCACCGGTCCGAAATCGTGAATTGGTCGGCCAATGAATAGAGAACGGGCAGCGTTTCGCGGGTGTAGTAGCCGAGAGGGATGTCATAGCGGGGTACGTCGGGTGTGCCCGTGGGGAAAGCCGTCTCATAGCTCTTAACAAACCCGTCCATCGCGCCGCCCGCGTAGTTCGCCTCTTGCATGGGACGCCCGTGGGGAGGGTCGCCGTAGCCGTTGTACGTTCCGTCAAGGGAAAATTGACTGAACGTCGCGCCTGCATTGTCGAGGAGTTGCACTAACGCCGCCGGATCGATCCCGTCGACATCCGCACGCCCTTCGATTTGGAGCGAGCCGAGGAAATGATCGAAGGAGCGGTTCTCCATCATCAAAACGACGAGGTGATTAATATCTTTTAACGATGCCATCGTGTCTCCTTAGCTTTATTACCACAGTAAGCGGCAGTTTACAAGTTAAGGTCCAAGATGCCCATGCGGGTTTTGGCGGTACGATCAGTTTTCGATGTGGCGTTGGCCGGATCTGCCTATCGAGTGGAAGCCATGAAAATTCGTAAAAACGCCGTTCACGTCGTCTGGGCCGGAATCGCATTGGCGGTGATCGGCTGCGGTGGCTCCTCCGACACTGGTCAAGTCAAAGGGATCAAGGGTGGCCTTTCCTCGTCCTCAAGTGGTACCGGTTCGAGTGCCAGCGGCGGGGTAACTGCCACCGCCACCACCGCCACCAACGGCGGAACGGCAACCGCGAGCACCGCATCGACCGGGTCGACCGCGACCGGAACCACGACCGGTTTGACCACCGGATCGACCGCGACCGGCACGACCACGACGGGGTCAACCGCCGGCACGACGGGCTCGTCTACCGCCACGGGCACGACAACCACTACGACGGGAAGCACTTCCACCGGCGAAGGAACGACCACGACGGGCGTCGGCACCACCGGATCGGCGACAACCGGCGAGGGAACGACGACCACAACCGGGGCCGGGACCACCGGCTCCGCCACGACGGGCGAAGGAACCTCCGCGGGAGGCAGTTCCACCACCGGAGCCGGGACCACGAGCACAACTGGCGAAGGCACCACCGGGTCCGGTTCGACCGGATCCGGCAGTAGCTCCACCACCGGCTAGAAACGCATAAAGAACAGCATCGGGGTCCCCGTGGACCCACCGGCCAACGTAATGCCGTGCGAGCTCTCGCCAAACACGCCGGTTTCGCCCCGCTCGTTCACGAGAAGCAAGTGCCCTGCGCGTCTCCTGGCCGCCCGCTCGTGATCGTCGAGACGCTGGACCGGGAACCCGTCTTCGCGCAAGTCCCCGAAGTCCGACCCGCGTTGTTCGAGACATTGGGAGAAGAGCAGCAGAAACGAAAGGGCGAGAAGGGCGCCCCGCGGACGAACTCCAGAATCCATGGTCTACCTCCGGCGCAAGGCCGTCCGGCTAACCGCAGTGCCGAGAATCTCATCACTTGGCGGGCGCGGGCGGATTTACCTTATGCAGCTCCCACTTCATCGTCGCCGTGACCTCGCCATTCACCCCACCGAGGGCGATCGTCATCTTCTGAATTCCCGTGCCGTTAAGTCCCTGAGGATGCGGTACTTGCGTGTCGGTGAACTTGATCGGGATATCCATGTTCTGAATGCCCGATTGATTTGGCTCCATCGTCTTGGTAAACACGTAGTGGCACGGCAGACTCCAAGACGTTTGCGCCTCGATCAGCATGGAATCCTTGCCGTCCACGTGCTGCGATTTTAGTGTCAGACCGCCGCTTTGTAGCGTGTAGGGGTATCCCAAATTTGCCACCGGCCCGGTAACCGACAGCGATTCTTCGACATTGCTCACCCGGCCGCCGCAGTCGTCGCCCGCCAGGTAGCTGTGCATATAACTGTCCTTGACGTCCACATCGTGGAGCGACTCTACTTGGAAGTAGTAAGCTCCGCGGCCCTCCACGAGAAGGGTGTCGCGAATATTAAAGCCACGGAAAACCGAGTAAATCTTGCCCGTAGCTCTTCGGTTGATTCCCCACGAAGTGACATCGTCCTTTCCGGTGTATTTGCCGCTCCCTTTGATCTCCAGCGAGAACGTCCCCTCGTACAGCGGCGGCGTCCAGTCGTGAATCGTGACCGGGAAGAACTTCGTGGAGAACAGCGAGGTGCGGTTCAGCATGTCGGGCAGCACTGTCTTCAGCAGACCCGGCAAATTGCCGGTTGCTCCGGTTGCGACCGCGCTCATCGCATCGACGACATCCTGATACAGGTTTGCGCCCTTCAGATTGACTTCGACTTCGAGCCGCGCATACCGGTCGTAGGGAATCGAGTTCGCGGGCAATTCGGACTTCTGCGGAGTGCCCTGAATGCCGATCTTGACCTTGCCGTCCTTGTCCGTCTGATCGGTGATCTTGATCTGCCCGTCGCCCGCCTGCCCGGGACTCACGAACTGAGACGCGTGGTCGAGCACGCTCCCCGCCTCATCCAAGTGCCAAGTGACCTGCGCGCCGGCCGCCGCTCCGTTGTCGGGCGGCGATAGATCCGCGCCCAATCCCCAGCTCATAATCCGCGTCGCCCGCGCCCCGTTCGGGTTGGCGTTAGAAGGGAAGTCGATGGCCACCGTGGCCGTCACATTCTGCGGAGTCCCCGCAACCTTATCCTTCCGGCGCTGAACCGCGACCGTTTGAGGATCGAGCGTGACCTTCAGGTTCATAAAGGTCGCGATCATCTTCGCCCAGGCTCCGATCGCATTCGCCTTGTCGATCTTGCCCGCCGCGCCCTCGCCGATGTTCTCCGCCGTCGCGACCGCTTGGTTAAAGATGGTGCTGGTGCTTGCCGCGCCAAGATCCAGGAGGGTGCCGGTGTAGTCCCGGTCGTCGGCCAAATAAGGTTGAAGGGAAGCCAGCAGCGTCGGCTTACCCGCATGGGCAGTCACGAACGCATCCGCGTAGAACCGTCGCATCAGCATCACGAACTGAATCATCGACAGGGGGTTGTCCGCAAACGCCCGTGTCTCGGTGTTGCCCGTGGCGCTTCCGAGGGTTGCCAGCATCGTCTGGCTGCTAAGCATTTGTGCGGGCTGAAGCATCTGCATCGCCGCCACTCGTTCCTGGGTCGTCATATTCCCGTTGCCGGCTTTCGCCGCGAACTCCGTAACGATCTGGGTCGCGTACGCTTGAATGGCGGCAAGGCGCCCCGGAACGTTCTGCGTAGAGGCGAGCGGGGTGCCGGTCATATACGTCGACCCGGTTCCCGGCATCGTCTGCCCCATCACCACCGTCGAGCCGGAGATACTCCACGGGGTGGCGCAGTGGGCACTCAAATCGTCCATAAAGCGCGCGAAGAACGCCGTGCTCTGCTTCTTGCTTTGCATGGCCGCCCGCCAGTTGCTGAGGATGTCGGTGTGAAGAGCTTGAAGTTGATTTGGGGACCCCAGAACGACAAGCGTATCGCTCATCGTCTTGAACTTCACGCCCGGAGTGTCTTGCCGCAGGTTCAGCATGCTCAGGACTTCGTAGTCCTCAAGTGCCAACCCACAACTCGTCCCCGCCGTGGGCTCGACGATCACCTTCCGGCTGTGATCGATAATCGAGAACCCGCAAGCCTGAATTGCGGTGATGAGCGCCGGCCCCGCATCCGCCTCATGCCCTTCGATCTTGCTCGCGAGGATGTCCGCCGCATCCCCGCCCGTCGGCATGGGTAGCGGCGCCGGGATCGACGAATACTTCGCCTGATTCGAGTTCATCAACGACGCCGGCGGCTTTTGCCCAAACATCGAAATCGCAACCAGAAGACCCGCAAGCATCAGCCCAGGATACTGGCTGGAAGGCCCAAATGCCAATTCAAATAGGTCCAGCCGTCCTCGCGAGCGTGCCGACAAACCGCCAACCCTACGTCAAAAACCAACAAACCCGCATTCCCCAAACGACATTTTTTGACCGACGCCTCGCCTTCGCCCCGCGAAGGCGAAAGGCGGCGCGTCAAAAAATGTCAAAAAGTATTTTTCAAGGAGGGGGTTCCGGATGGCGGCGGTGCATCTCCGCCGCCATCCGGAACCCCCTCAACTGCTTCTGCCAAACTCAAACATGCTCTCCCGGCGGAACTTCTTAATGGGATCGGCCGCTATCGGCGTCGCCGCCTTCCGGGATGACTCGGTCGCCCGTCTCATCGCCGCCGAACCCTCAACCCCGCAAACCCCCGAAGACATCGCCCAAGACGAAACCTACTGGGCCAAGGTCCGCGCCGCCTTCGACATCGAATCCGGCTTCCTCTATCTGAATAACGGCGGCGTCTGCCCCGCCCCCCGCTCGGTGCGTGCCGTCGAACAGGGCTACCTCGACGAAACGGCAAGGGCCCCCGCCTACTACCTGTTCCGCAAAGAGGAGCGCCGAATGGACGAAGTCCGTGGCCGCCTCGCCAAACTCTTCGGAGCCTCCCCGGACGAAATCGCCGTGATGCCGAACGCCAGCCAAGGCCTCTTCACCACCATCATGGGCGCGCCCATGTCCGCCGGAGAAGGCCTGGTCGCGACCTCCCAAGACTACTCCCGCCTCCTGACCGCCGTCGGCCAACGCGCCCGCCGCGACCGCGTCGTCACCACGATAGTGGACGTCCCGGCCGTGCCAAAGACGCCCGAAGATCTCGCCCTCCCCATCGAGCAAGCTCTCCAACACCACCCCAAACTCGTCTGCTTTCCCCGCGTCGCCTACGGAAACGGCAACGTCTTTCCCGTCGCTAGAATCGCCGAAGCATGCCGCAAAGCCGGCGCCCTATCCCTCGTCGACGGCGCCCACGCCATCGGCCAACTGCCCGACACGGCATCGACGGTCGGAAGTGACTTCTACGCCTGCTGCCTCCACAAATGGATCCTCGGCCCCACCGGCACCGGCTTCCTATACGTCCGCAAAGAAGTCATCCCCACCGTGTGGCCCCTCAACCCCGCCGACGAAGCCCTCGACAAAGACATCCGAAAATTTGAACAATTCGGCACCCGCAACACCGGCATCCTCCTCGCCATCCTAGAAGCTCTCGACGCCCACGAAGCCATCGGCCAACCAAGAAAAGCCGCCCGCCTCGAATACCTCCGCAACCACCTCATCAAAGGCTTCCAAGCCATCCCAAAAGTAGAAATCGGCTCCCCACCAGGCCCTGATCTCGGCCGAGTCCTCCTCGCCATCCGAGTCTCAAACATCCCCTCCGCCACCCTCGCCGGCTGGCTAATGACCAAACAAAAGATCTTCGTAACCACCACAAAAGTCGGCGACTTCGAGGGAATCCGCGTCTCCCCACAGATTTTCAACACACCCGCGGAGCTGGACCGACTAGTAAAAGCGGTCAAAGATGCTTCGGCGAACGGGATTGCGTGAATTGCCTAAGGTATGTGGACTTGAAACCGAGAAGAACAGACTGAGATTTGATTCAGATCGCTTTTAGAAGGGACCGAAAGATTTATGGCCTTGCCGATAGCAAAAGGGTGAGCATGGTCTATTCATCTGCAAACGGATCGTATTCCTCATTCTTTAGATTGCCAATGCTAAGTAAAGTAAACCGTTTACCCTGTTTTTTGCTTTCATAGTTTATAAGCCAATCGCCATCTTCTATTTTTCTGCAGTTCGTCACCTTCACGATTTCTGTGCCACCGTAGTAAACACTTTGATTGGGGTGGAAGGGCCACATTGCAGATTCAAACGTGCGAAGATTATCGAGTCGTGAATAAATCGCCCGAGTCATTCCTACAATTTCACCCAGCTGATCTTCAGCTGTCGGGCGGATTGGGCCGTCTGTTCCGAGTTCGAAAATCTTGTCGACTTCATTTTGAAGACTGTCCCATTGACCTTCAAAAGCACGCTTCAAAATACTCCCAGCGAGAGGTTCCTGCAAAGTGTTATTAATGGTTTCAACGATTTTGAGGACCCCTTCCTTGCTAAACTCAGATGCTTGAAATTGAGCAAGGGGAAATCCTAGTTGATTTACCTTGAGGCCAAATAGTAGGGGCATTACATGACTTTCTTCGATGGTCTTTGCCAATGCTCCGGCCTCGAAATGGAGCCAAGGGGATAAGGTTGCGTCTGGCGTTACGAAAAGAATTCCCACTTTGCATTTGGCGAGTTGCAGACCAATTTCGCTCTGCCAGTTTTTGCCTTGCCGAATATCCTCGTCGGAGTAGAATGGCTCGCACACCTGTACTATTGCAGGCAGATGTTCTCTGAACAATTGCGCGAGCTTTCTGCTCTGCTCTCCGGACCATCCCAAGTAAACTTTCATTTGCTTCATTTTGACCGAAATATTGCATTGCTTGATGTAACGCCGCACGTTGAGACAATATGAACGTACTACACAGCCTTGGTTCGAGGGATCCCTTCGCACCGATTGTCAAGGGCGAGCACTGCAGAAGGTTTTTATCTGATGTAGGGATTGTAGAAGTACCGATCTCCCTGCGAGTAGTTTTTTCGTGGAAGAAGGTGCTGCCCGCTGGCGTATACAAGTTGTATGAATATGAGAATGAAACTATGAGCTTCGATTTTAGAAACTTGGATGAACGGACACGTTCTCTCATGCTTGACGAAATCCGATCAGATGCAATCCAAGATCGGCTCTACCAATCGCCCCGTCTAAGCGAAGCTGGCCGGCAAAGATATCCTAACATCCTCATTCAAGCTATCACTGAGGGATCTGACGCGACTCTCGCAACAGATCTTCGGGTGCCGGGGATGATGAATGAGACGGAAATAAGGAAGAAACCTTCAGGCGGAGTGACGACAGCAGTAGTTCCATTTACCGCTCCTGAAACACTTGCCGAAGGCGAATTCAATCGATTCTATATGCGGGCAATTTGTCGTCGTGCAATTGAAGACGGCCAAAGTCGGGTTACTGCATATCGCGCCAAGCCGGTAATGAATGCACGATCAGCATCGGAACAGTTGATTGGGCGACAACTTGACGCACAGAGACTTCTTGAAGACCTTCGAACAAGCATCGGGGTGGACACTGCTCTTGGGCTGCCACCAGGGCCTAACTCTGGACTTTCAGTGCATCTGTAGCTGATACATCTTTGGTGCTAACCTTTTTCCCGTTAAATATTGTCGAAGACGAGTGGCTGCGATGCTCGCGGTCGGTTCCTATTAGCCCTAAACCCCAATCGCCGCCCGCAACCGCGCCCGCGCCCGCTCCACATCCTGCTGAGCCTGGGTCAGGTTCGTCTCCGCCGCGAACAACGAATTCTGCGCGTTCGTGATGTCGATAAACAACCCGATGCCGCCCGCGTACCGAACCTCCGACGACCGCACCAACTCCTTCGCGTTCGCCGTCCCCGAAGTCGCCAGCTCCACCCGCTGCAAGGCCGACTGTAAATCCGTAAACGCCTGACTCACGTCCGCGACCGCCTGATTAGAAACCGCGATAACGGATTCCCGTGCAATCTGCTCCCCCGCGACCGCTTCCTTAACCCGGCCCCGAGTCAGCCCCCCATCGCCAAACGTCCAGCCAAGATTAATCCCAACTACCCCGGCCTGCCCGGTAAAGGGGCTCCCCTGACCAACGCTGTTGACGCCCGCCGTCGCGGCGACGCTCGGAACGTTCCCCTTCCGCGCGACCCCGATTCCGATGTGAGAGGCCGTGACCTGCTCGCGGGCGGCGACGATGTCGAGCCGCTTGCTCAATGCGATTCCGACCAGCTTTTCCAGGTCGCCCTCGTCGGGTACGACCGGCTCGCCGGAGTCTGCCAGGTTAAGCGGCGTTCTTGAATCGATCCCTAAGATCAAAGCCAGGGAGATTCGAGAGGAGATCTCTTGGTTGCGAGAAAAGGATAGGGAAATGGCGGCATCCGCCAAATTCGTCTTTGCCTGCACGACGTCCACCGGCGCGCCGAGACCCGAGCTCGCACGCGCCTGAGCCTGGTCGAGCTGACGCTGACGGTTGACCATGTTCGCCTGTCCCGTCGCCACGCTCGCCCGACTCTGGACCAGATCGTAGAATGCTAGCTTCACCTGCAGTTCCACGGTCTGGAACGTCCGCTTCAAGGTGGACAACGTAGACCGCTCGATCGCGCTCTGTTGCCGCACCTCGTCACGGGTGCGTTGGAAATCGAATAGGAGTTGCTGGACGCTCACCGAAGCCGTCGACGAAGTAAAGTTTCCGCCAAGCAGGCCGCCGTTCCGCAGCCCGGTCTGATTCGAGAGTCCCGACGTCGCCGAGAACTGAGGATTCAGCGCGGACGCCACTTCCTGGGTACGCCCCTGCTGCTGAAGCAGATTCGCGCGCGCGATATTCACGCCGGGTTGTTTCCGCAAGGCGATCGCGACCGCCTCACTCACCGTCAAAGGCGCGGACCCAATCCCCCCCGGATCGGCGCTCGGAAAAGAGAGCGGTCCCGGAAGCTTAATGTCCGGCGTCTTCAACTGCACTGGCGGCGCCTGCGCGAACGCGATCGAGGAAAGACCGGCCAGGCCGAAGAGGATTCTAAGCCTCAACGCGCTCCTCCTCTTCGTAAGGCGCCGACTCGAACAGATCCTTCATGTTCGGCCCCGATGGCGGCTTCTTGAACTTGGCCGCGAGATCGTCGAAGATCGTATAAACCGTCGGCACGACGAACAGCGTCAGCATTGTGGAAGTCGCCAATCCACCGATTACTGCCGTCGCAAGGGGAACGTACATCTCCGAGCCAGTTCCAATCCCGAGCGCCAACGGCAACATGCCAAGCATCGCCGCCAAAGTGGTCATCAAGATCGGCCGCAAGCGAGTCGGCGACGCCGTCAAAACCGCCTGATCCCGCGACATCCCTTGATCGCGCAGATGGTTTGTGTAGTCGACCAACAAGATGCCGTTCTTCACGACGATTCCGATAAGCATCAGCAAGCCAATAAACGCGGTGAGGCCAAACGAACGCCCCGTAATAAAGAGGGCCAATACCAACCCGATCGCGCTCAGCGGAACCGAGCACAAAACGACCAGTGGCGAGATGAACGACTCGAATTGCGTCGCGAGCAGCATGTAGATCAGCGCCACCGCGAGGAAAACGGAGAGACCGAGCCCGCCCGCATCCTTCTCTGCCTGCAACTCGTCCGCACTGAACGACCAGTAGCTGCCGGGAGGGAAGTGAACCTTATCCAGCGCCTTCTTGACGTCCTTCATGACGTCGCTTTGCGCGCGATCCACGATCCGGCCGCCGAGGTCGTTATAGCGCTGCCGGTTTTGTCGCTGAACCTCGCGCGGACCCACGCCGATCGTTGCCGTCGCGACCTGACTGAGCAGAACGGGCCCGGTGGGCCGATTCTCCGTACCCTCCACCGGCAGACTCCCGAGCTGCTTCGCGCTCAAACGAACGCTCTGCGGCATCTGCACATAGATCGGATATTGGAAGCCTTTCTCTTGATAGTAAGTCGAAAGCTGGCCGATCGTGCTGGTGGACAAAGTGTTGGCGACGTCTTGGAACGCGACTCCAAGCTTCTGCGCCTTCGCCCGGTCGATCTTCCACTGGAGTTCGGGTGCGGTGTCCTGGAGCGAGGTATCCACCCCGGTCAAGCCGGGCACTTCGGACATCGCCGTTTGTACTTCGTGCGCGGTCTTCGACAACTGCTCGAGGTCGTCGCCAAACACGTTCACCGTCAGGCCCTGGTTGCCGCCACCGATGATGTTCGCGACGAGGTCGAACGGATTTACGGAGACCCTCGCCCCCGGAATCACCTTGAGCTGCTCGGTCAGACGCTTCCCGACTTCATCGGTCGACGCCTTATGGTGGGGCTTAAGCAGAATGGAGGCGCCGCCCGAATTTGGGCTCGATTGACCGCCACCGCTGGGGCGGAAGTTGAATCCGGAGCCGGACATGAAGGTCAGAATGTCGGGGTCGGCGAGCAAAATCTTGTCAACCCGCCGCATGATCCCGTCCGTGGTCTGCAGGTCCGTCCCCAAGGGCAGGCGGATATTGACACTGAGATTCCCCGAGTCGGTCTGAGGAAGGTTCTCCCGGCCCACGTATGGCCAAAGGACGCCCGCCGCCACGATCGCGAGGGCCGCGACGCCAAGAATGACGCCCCGATGGCGGATCGCCCACGCTAGCCGGCGACGATAGGACTCATCCAAACGGTGGAACCCGACGCCAATTGCATCGAATAGATTTGTCAGGACCGTGCGCTTGATTCCGAGCTTCTCGCGAAGCTCAGGGTGCGCCTCGGCAATCACGTCGCGCTCCTTGATCATGCGAGAGGCGAGCATCGGGACGACCGTCGTCGCATCCAAAAGAGATACCGCCATCGAGAAGACGACGACCAGCGCGAACTGCGTAAACGTCTGCCCGGTTTGCCCCTTGATGAGGAGCAACGGCAGGAAGACGATCATGACCGTGAAGGTCGAGGCGAGAACCGCGGAGATGATCTCCTGGGTGCCGGTGACCGCGGCTTCCCGCGCGCTCACCTTGTGACGTTCGATGTGCCGGTAGATATTTTCAAGCACAACGATGGCGTCATCGACGATGAGCCCGGAGGCGAGCGCCAATCCACTCAAAGAGATCGTGTTAAGCGTAAAGCCGCAGAAATAGAGAAGCGAGAACGTCGAGACGATCGAGATCGGAATCGAAAGCGCGACCACGAATGTGCTTCGCAGATTCCGCAGGAAAAACGTGATGATCAGGATCGCAAGCACGCCGCCGAAGACCGCCGTTTGCTGGAGGTCGGCGATGGAATTCTCGACGAACTTCGACTGGTCGTAAACGGTTTTGAACTTCAGGTTCGGATACCGCTTCTCGATATCCGCGATCTTCTCCTTAATCCCATTCGCGGTGTCCACCGTGTTCGCGTCGGCCTGTTTTTGGATGCTCAAGCCGATTGCGGGCGTGCCGTCCAGGCGGGTGTAGTACTGGATATCCTGGGTGGCATCCCTCACGGTCGCGACTTGGCCAAGGCTCACGAGCTGGCCGCCGTACATGCCGAGCGGAACCAGCGGTATCTCCGCCGGGTTCGTGAAATAGCCGACGCCCCGAATGCTGTACTGGGTGTGACCCTCCTTCGCAAACCCCGCCGGCTGAGAAATGTTCTCCTGACCCAGACGCCGAGAGATGTCGGCCATCGAAATGTGATAAGCCTTCAGCTTCGCCGGGTCCACATCCACGACGATCGCGCGGTTGTAACCGCCCTGAATATTGACCTGCGCCACTCCCGACGATGCCTCGATGATCGGGCTGATTTGGTTGGTCAGGATGTCCCGCAAATGGACAAGGTCTGGATCGCCGGTGACGCCAAAGTTCAGGATCGGGACCGAGTTCGGGTCGAACTTCCCGATCGAGGGCTCAGAGATGTTGGGATCGACAGGAAAGCGCTGTTTGGCGCGCTGTACCGCCTGGATCACGTCCAATGCCGCCTGGTTGACGTCCACCCCGTAGTTGAACTGAACGCTGACAAACGCCGAGCCCAATTGCGAGGTCGAGTTGACCATGTAGATGCCGGGCACCGTGGAAACCGCTTGCTCCAAGGGCCGTGCGATCTGCGCCTCCATGTTCTCCGGCGACGTATTCGGCCAACTGACCCCCGCGTAAATCGTGGGGAACGTAAGGTGGGGCAGCAGGTCGATCGGGATGCGAAGCAGGCAGATAAAGCCAAGCAGCACGAGCGCGGCGATGCGCATCGTGACCGCGACGGGTCGGGTTACCGAGAACTTGCCGACATTCATTTCGGACCCTTGTCGGACGGGTTGGAGAGCGTCACGGACTGTCCGTCCTTAAGCACGTTAAAGGAGAGTACGACCACCTGCTCGCCCGGCTCGACCCCCTGAAGAACCTCGGAGCCCTTTTCGTCGGTGGCCCCAAGCTTCACCTTGCGCACACTCACTTTGTCCCCCGTTAGGACGGCAACGGTTCTGGTTCCATCGTCCGTGGTCGTGATCGCTTCTTTCGGGACGACCACCTTGGCTTGAACCTGCCCCGTTACGATGGCAAGGCGCGCGTACATGCCGGGGCGCAGCGAGTGGTCTGGATTGTTGAGCCGCACCTTGACCCCGAACTGACGGTTGACCGGGTCGGCCGCTGAATTGATGTTCGTGATCGGGCCCGTGAATACCCGCCCGGGCAGCGAATCGATGGTGATTTTCGCCGTTTGCCCCTCGTGAATCGACGCGGCCACCTCGACGGGAATCGTGGCCGAGACGTACAGCCAATCGACGGACTGAATCTCCAAAACGGGAGTGCCCGGAGACGCCAACGCACCGGGGTCGGACTTCCGCGCCGTGATCGTGCCATCGATCGTCGACTTCACCACCGTGTCGGCAAGCCGTGATCGGGCTTGCTGAAGCTGGCCGGCGGCCGCGTCCACTTGACTCTGCAGCGCGGCAAGATTCTGCCGATAGGCGGGCGATTGCGATCGGTTTGCGTCCGCCACTCTCACGGAAGCCTCGCCCTGCGTGACCAAGGCCTTTGCCGCGGCGATATCGGCGACCCCCTTGTGTCGCGTAATTTTGAGATTCTGCTCTTGGACATCCAGCAGCGACTTCGCCGACGCTACCTGCCCCTTCGCGACTTCGACGGCTTGTTTCTGCACATCGTAGGCGGTCGAGGCATCGTCCATATCCTGCGCCGCCACATAGCCCTGTTTGTACAGGCCGTTTGTGCGATCGAGCTTCGTCTGCGCGTTCTTCAGGCTGGCGTTTTCTTTTAGCAGGCTTGCCTGCGCGTTATCGAGTGCACTCTGCGCGACGCGAACCTGAGCCTCCGCCGCCGCGATCTGCCCCTCGAGGCTCTGCGTCACCTGGTTGAGGTTCGCTTTTTGGCTTCCGAGGCCTGCCTTCTGTTGCTGAATCTGACTCGAGATCCCGACGTCGGTTGATCCTTGTACCATCGAGGCCTGCGCAAGCCGGGAACGCGCTTCCGCCAGGGCCGCCTCCTGCTGAAGGACGGCTCCCTGCAGGTCGCTCGGATCGATTCGAAGCAATAAGTCCCCGATCTTGACCGCGTCCCCTTCGCGCACGTTGAGATACTCGATGCGGCCTGCCGTCTTGGGCGAAATCTCAACCTTGTAGGGTGACTCCACGTCGCCGACGCTCTGAATCGTCTGCACGATCGTTCGCGCCACTGCCGGAGTCACGGCGACCGTCGCACCTTTCTTCTTGCCTTGCTGTTGCTGGGCCGCCTGCGCCTCGACTGCGCCTCGGCTCTTAAACCGCCAGACGACGAGTCCCACGACGAGAAGGGTGGGGACCAGCCAAAAAAGGGCTCTTTTCAAACCGGGAAGACCTCGCTCATCAACCCGCTACTGTACCAGTCATACGTTGTTCGAGGATTGAAAAATGGTACAGACCCGGACTCCCGCTGCTCGTGGCAAAACACGCCAAAAGGCCTACGCAATACGAGAGCGAAAAAGTGCCGGAATTCCAGAAATCGACGTCGAATGTCGTCGGTTGCGCTACGCGTAACGCAACCACGATTCATCGAACAAGACCGGTCCCTCCGAAGTCTTCGTATATCGCGCACGGGACAGGTATGCGAGGGACGAACAGAAATAAAAGCAGGACGATTCGGTCGTTGGGTGTGCTGTCTTTGGCCATCTTCGCGACCACCGCACAGGCACAGACTCACCGGCTGAAGATCGGCGACGTAGTGCGTATCGCCGTCACCGTGAACTCGACCGCGAAAGACTACTCCGGCGACTTTCTCGTGCAGTCGGACGGAGCCATCTACGGCATTGCCTTTGGCTCGTTGCATGTCGCCGACCTCACCCTCGCCGAGGCCCAGCAGAAAACGCGGGACGCGATGAAGCGGCTCGTGAATCCGAACGAAGTCCTCGTCACCCTCAAGTCCGAGGTGGTTCGAAAGGTTTTCATCGTCGGCGCACCCGGTGGAGGGCCCGCCACCGGCTCGGTCGAGATTGTCGACAAGTTGACCCTTCGCCAAGCCCTCGCCGGCATTGTCAGCTTTAAAGATGCCGACCTCCTCGAAGCCCGGGTTTATCGGAGCGGAAAGGAAGTCAAGACCGTCAACCTCGGCCAGCTACTCAACGGAAATGCCGACCAAGACACCCTGCTTCAGCCGGACGACGTGATCTCGATCGCCTCCGTCGCTACCGTAAGAGTCTGGGTTACCGGATCGGTACGGACTCCAGGCCCCGAACAGCTTCCCCAAAACGCGAGCGTCGACCAAGCCATCGCCCAAGCCGGTGGCGCTGCGATTACCGATTCCAAAGACGCCTTGGCTAGCCGAGGCGAGTACCGCGTAATCCTCCGCCGAGGCACGACGATAACCGAATTCCCCCTGATGAAGGCGGGCGAGGCCCCGCCGGTTGCGGTGGAACCGGGAGACACGATTACCGTCGAGCCTCCGATGCGCGACCGCATCGTCGTCACCGGAGAGGTCCGGAATCCTGGCGAATTCTTCGCTAAGCCCGGCACTTCGCTTCTAAGTGTCCTCGCCCAAGCCGGCGGGCCGACTCAAGACGGAAGCGCAAGCAATACGATCGTGTATCGCGACGGCGAGCCGATTTTCGTGAATGCCGACACCAACCTCGATCCTAAAACCGGCGTTCAGTTCGTGGTGAAAGAGGGGGATACCGTCGTGGTGCGTAAGAACGATCGCGTCGTGTACGTCTTCGGCGAGGTCCAGCACCAGGGCAAGTTCACGGTTCCCGTCGGCAAGCCATTCCGAGTGACGGACGCGTTGGCTCTCAGCGGCGGACTCTCAACGACTGGGACGCTACGGAGGGTCTACCTGGCAAGACCCGGACCGGACGGGCACTTTACGATCACCCGCTTCAACCTGGACGAGTTCATCAAGGATGGCAAGCAAGAGTCGAACCCGACCGTCGAGCCTAACGATGTCCTCCTCTTTGGTCAGCCCAAACCGACCTTGCTGACCAGCGTCACCCAGGTCATCGGGTCGCTACTCTTTATCAATTCGATCGCGGGCTCCGCGGGCATTCGGACGGTAGGTAATTGAGCACTCAAAGCCAAGAGCCGCCGATGGACGCTGGGTACGTGGTCCGCAAGGCACGAGCGAACTGGGGACTGCTCGTCGGCCTTCCGGTTCTCTGCTGTGCCGGAGCTCTGATTTACACCTTCCTCGCGCCGCCGGTGTATCGGGCGGTTACCACGCTTTACTTCCCGCGCAGTTCCAGCAGTGTGCTCGGCTCGGTCGGCATCGCGTCGGCGGATTCGGGCAGTGGTCTCTCCGGGCTCGGTACGGGACCCACTCCGATCAAGATCTTTCATCGGTTCTTGGAGAGCGAAAGCTGCCTCAGCTTCGTCGCCCAAAAGTCCGGCGAGAAGTCGAAGAAGATCAGTGACAGCCGAAAGTTCGATGAGGACGCCGGCGCCAGCGTGCTCACGATCTCCATGGATTCGCCCCAGGCCCAGGTCGCGAAGAACCTCCTTGACTTGCACCTCCAAGCCCTTGCCCAGATCAACGAGAGGATTTCGAGCAGCTACCTCGGCGACGATAAATCGGCGATCCAGCACGAACTGACAACGCAGCAAGAAAACCTTAACCGCGCGGAAAGAGATCTCGTCGATTTCCAGCGGAAGGCCAATTCCGCGCCGAGCAACGCCCCCTCCGAGTGGCAAGCGCGGCTGCTGCAAGCCCGTGTCGATCTTGCCAGCACCCGCTCATCCATCAAGGCCGCATCGGCCGTGTACCAACGTGCGCTGCATTCTCAAGGACTATCTCCCTCGGATATTCCTCCCGTCGAGAAGCTCCGTCCGCGGCTGGTGGATGCCGAGTATCAGCTCAACGTCCTCACCAAAAGTCTCGGTCCCGAGGCCCCGGAAGTGCGGCACTTGCAAACCGAAATCGCAAACTTGAAAGACGAGTTGCAGTCGGAAGTTTCGGCCTATGTCACCTCGATCAGTCGCGGCTTGGTGGATCCCACCGGTTCCAGCGCGTCCGGGCAAAGCAAGGTGAACGGAATGTTGGAGCACGAGGTCTCGCTCGAGGCAGAGGTCGAAGCCCTCAGTCAGCTCGCAAAGGTCGCGCCGGCGGAGCACGGCATGTTGGCTCACTTAGCGCTGCAAGTTTCGATCTCCAGCGATCTCGTCAAACAGGCAACCCTTCAGCTTGAGGCGGCAAAACTACAGTCCCTCAGGGATCCAAACAAGTGGTCCTTGCTGGACCCACCCTGGATTGAACCTCGGCCGGTGAACAAGCGGTACCTCCAGGTCTCCTCCGTAGCCATCCTTGCCGGGCTCCTCATCGCCTGCATCTGGGTATTCAATTTCGGGCGCAACCCGCGCCCGCGGATCTAAACGATGGCAGCGAACGTCGAGCCCGGGCGGCGAAGGCTAATCGCAAATGCGATCGCGAACCTTGCCCGCGGCGCCTCCGCGGGTCTGGTGGCGGTGATTCTTCCCGCCGTTTTGGTCCGAACCTTGCCGGCGACCGGCTATTCGGCCTGGGCGCTTGTGTTGCAACTCTCGACTTACATCGCGATGCTCGACTTTGGCTTTCAGGTCGGCATCGGCCGGTTCATCGCCCGCGAGTCCGCGCGTGAGGACGAGGAGAGGCGGAATCAATTTTTCTTCGGTGGCGCACTGCTTCTCGCCGGCTGCGGCTTGGCCGCTCTTTTTGCGACCGTGGGACTGGCGGTATTCCTGTCCGCCATTTTTCCCAAGCTCACCCCGAGCCTGGTGCCCGAGTGTCGGCTGGCCGTTCTGCTCATCGGCGCATCCTGCTCGTTGAGCCTGCCGGGCTCGGCCATCGCCGGCATGTTTATTGGCTTGGAGCGGTACGAGGTGCCGGCGATCGTTCTGGGCGTCGGGCGGCTTATCCAAATCGCGCTAACTTCGGTCTTTGCGCTTGCGACTCACGATCTTGTCCAAATCGCCCTTGCCTATGCGGTGGGGAATGTGTTGATGCAGGTTGCGTACGGCGTTTTCCTCTTCCGCCGCTTTCCCACCCTCCGGTTCCGCCGCGACCATGTTCGCCGCGACGCGATCGGGGAATTGATCCGTTACTGCGCGAATCTCAGCGTGTGGAACGTGTCGATGTTCCTCGTGTATGGGCTCGATATGGCCATCGTCGCGGAGCTCGATTTCAAAGCCCTGGCCCCCTATTCGATCTGCTCGAATTTGATGGCCGTGATGGTGGGCTTTATGGGCTCGGCATTCAACGTGTTGATCTCTCGAGCCTCGATGTTGGACGGCAAGGGCGAGCATCAGGCGGTGGGCCGGCTCCTAGTGTCGGCCTCGAAAGTTTCGACCAGTCTAATCTTGGCGATCGGGGTGGGAGCGCTGCTTTTGGCGGCTCCTGTGTTCGATGCCTGGGTCGGACCGGCAATGCGCATCCAGGCGATGCCCTTCTTCTGGGTGCTGCTCGTTTCGAACGGTCTCCGACTGCTCTTGGCCCCGTATGCAACGGTTTTGATGGGCACGGGCGAGCATAAATGGGCCACCGTAACCACCCTTTCCGAGGGAGTGAGCAACTTGGTGGCGAGTATTGTGCTCGGTCGTTTGTTTGGCCCAATCGGAGTGGCTTATGGGACGATGGTCGGTGCGGTCGTCGGCCTGGGGATGGCGATTCTATTCACGTTTCCTCGCGCGCTGCGCATTGACTGCACCCGTCGTGAATACCTGACCACTGGCTTTCTGCGACCGGCAATTTGGTTCGTTCCGCTCGCCTTCGGAGCGTCCGTTTACCTTTGGAATCCCGGGTTGGCGACCGGTCCGGTTCTCTTGATTGGGTTCCTCGCGAGCGTATTTTTAGTTGCGCGTTCGAATTCCGCCATCGCTCGCTGGTTGCATCGAGGTCAAGGAGCCACGCAAGGATGATGGAGTTCTTCTACCGGCTCTCGAATCTCTATTGGCGGCTCGCCACCCAGATGTATTTCCGGCCCCAATTCGGCGCCATTGGGAGCCGAACAATCATTCGGCGACCTCTGCTGATTCGGGGCGCGAAGGGAATCGAGATTGGTCAGCGATGCGGAATCCGGGACGGAGCGAGGATCGAACTCTTTCCCTCTGAAGGACACGTGCCGACTTTGGTGCTTGGCGACGGCGTGAGCATCGAGCAAGACCTTCACCTGGGGTGTATGTTCGGGATCAAGATCGGAGACCGGGTGACGATTTCCGCCCGCTGCACGATTCTCGACTTTTCTCATCCGTATCAAGATGTCGCGGACGAGAGCTCCTTGGTGACGCGGGTCTCAACCCAACCGACTCCGGTGGAGATCGGCGAGGGATGCCTGATTGGCATCGGGTCCGTGATCTTGCCGGGCGTGAAATTGGGGAAGCGGTGCGTAGTCGGGGCGAACTCGGTGGTGACCAAGTCCATGCCCGACTACACCGTGTGCGCCGGCGCGCCCGCCCGCGTTATTCGCCGATACCTTCCGGAGCAGGGGCAGTGGTTGGCTGAATAGTCGTTGCCGCCTGTAGGAAGCCGGGGCTCTTCTTCTTGTAAGTGCCCGGACCCTTCAGCAGCCGTTTATCTTTGCTCAAGCGGAACTCCGTGACCTTCATGAGCTGCCGCAATGGAATGCACGCATGAACGACGGCACGCTTCAGCGGCCCGTGATTTTTACCGACGTAGTGGTCGTAAAAGAGCCGTAAGGCGGCGTGATTCTTTTCGATCTCTTTGATGCCTGCCAGATTGATCGACTGACTACCATGGTGGACGACGACGGCGTCGTGAACGATGTAAATCGGCTGCTTTAGCTCATGCAGTCGATGGCAAAAGGCGAGGTCCACAAACCAGTGTGGGAAGCGCTCGTCCAGCATCCCGTACTTCTCCCAAGCCTCTCGACGAATGATGAAAGAGGTGGTGCCGATACTCTGCACCGCCATCGTCGTATCGTAGGTGAGGTGAGTGTTATAGTATTCGCGGGTAAACGGATTATTCGGCCAGATAAGTTGCAAGTTCAAGGTCTGGAAGACCATTGGTAGCAAGCCCGTGAACCCGCGCACGCAATGTTGAATAGAGCCATCCGGATTGATGAGCTTTGGACCGGCGCCTGCCGCCTCTGGATGCTCGTCCATAAACTGAACGAGTGTGTCGAATGCGCCATCTTGGACTTCAGTATCGCTATTTAGGAGCAGGCCGTAACGGCCCTTGGATTCCATTAAGCCACGGTTATTGGTCTTCGCGTACCGAAGATTCTCCGTATTTCGAAGGAGGCGAACTTCCGGAAATTCCGTTTCCACCATTTCGCAGCTTCCATCCTTAGAACAGTCATCCACAACCAGGATTTCGAAAGATATCTGCTTTGTCGAGGCGTATACCGACTCGATGCAAGTTCTTAGAAATTCGCGCGTATTGTAGCTCGCTATGATTACAGAAAGGTCCGGAGTCTGCACAACGAACGTATAGACCTATCCCTCGAAAAATCGGTTCGCTGCAATATAGTCTGTGGCTATTCTCTCTACTTCTGAAACACGTTTTGACAGATTAAGCGAACGATGCTTGAAGATAGTGCGATCCGTTAGGAAGGTAGAACGACCGAGCGAATTTGCCCATCCGGCCACTGATTTGGCCCCTGATCGAACCTTAACCCGAAGTCGCTCGGGCGGGTATGCCGGCCACGGTCTGGCCTGCCGCCACATCTCGTGTGACGACTGAGTTGGCCCCGACGGTGGCGCCGTCGGCGAGGATAATCCCGCCCAAAACCTTGGCCCCTGCGCCGATGGTTACGTTCGCGCCGAGCTCGGGACGCAAAGCGGGGTCGAAGCGGATGTCGAGAACCTTCGCCCCGAGGGTCACTCCCTGAAAAATCATCGCATTGGGCCCGATTCGGCGCGCGCCGATCACCGTCCCTACGGTGTGAGGCAGATAGAGGCCCGGCCCGATCTCGCATTTTGGGCTCACTTCGATGCCGAAGAGGGAGACGTTCATCGCCGCGAAAAGCTTCGCCAAGAACCCTAAGTGGGCGCGCGAAGAACTCTGCGCTAGGCGCACCAGCAAGACCGGCGCAAACCGCGGGCTTAGCAGTCGCCGCCACATCTGAGCGGTGGTGGGTTCTGCGTCTTTACTGACCTCAAGTCGAAAGTTTCGCCTAAGGTCCCCTTCCAAGTAGTCCCGCAAAGTCAATTCCATGGGGGTTACACCCTCCTGAGCGATCATTCAGAGACCTCCGCAGGTGTAATCGGACCGTCGCGAGACACGATGGAGTAGGCAAGCGCCAAGGACACAATCGGCCACCAAGGGCTGTAGTAGTTCGCCAACATGAGAAGGATCGCGAGCAGCGCGTAGCCCGTCGAGTCGCGCGCTGCCTGGGTCAGCCGGTTGAGATAGAAGCAAAACATCGCCGCGAAAACGATCCCTCCCTCTAGAAGCACACCGCCCCAAAGGGACGCGATCGAGTCGACGACCAGAGTAGGAATTCCGTCTGGAGTGATGAAAATCGGCACCGGAAGAGTCGAGTATTGGTTGAAGCCGATGCCAAACCACCACTGGGAAACGGGTAGGTGGAGGAACTGTGCATAGCTCGTAAACCGCGCAAAGAACGTCTCATCGATGTTCAGCACGATCGGAGTAACGACCAGGTTGAACACGTAAAAGAGCAGGAAAAACAGGAATGGCGCGCGGAAAAAGTAGAACAGACTGAATACACCGAGCAAGGGTAATGTCGCGAAGAGGCTGTTCGACGTACAGAGCAACAGGCCGGCCAAGAGCACGAAGTAACGCCTACGCTGCGACTCACCGGATCGAATTTGATAGGATCGCAGCATCAGGGCCGTGCCCACCAGCATCACTGCCGCGTAACTCGGCTCTTCCGAAAAGCCCGTCGTACGCACCATTCCATATCGGACCCCTAAGCCACGGCCGATTTGCAATCCCTCGACCGATGTGAAAGGCAGGCTGGCGCCAAAGAACTCCAACGAGATCGCCTGGTAGACCATGTAGACAATCGAGATGGCCGCGCCCCAGAATAGAAAACTCATCACCTTCCGCTCATCGATCCGGAGGAGGATTACATAGAGTGCTGCCAGGCCGAAAAGTACGGCGACCTTTAGCCCAAAGATGAAAACCTCAGGTTTATATCCGGTCTGCCAGTAATAGAAAAGGCTAAGCGCCGCGATACCTGTCATCGGGGCAGCAAAGTTGCGCCGAAAAGTGGTGCCAATCGGAGACAACAAAAAAATGCTTGCCAGGCCCAATCCTAGAAACGGAACGTAAACGCTCTGCCCCCCTACTTGCAATGCAAGTGCCTTCATCGGGATGAAGAACACGCATAGGCACAGGAGCAATGTTTTGGGAAAGTAGGCTGTCCGTTCTTGAGGTTGCGGCCAAGGCGCGGCGGCGGCAATACTCACGTGGTCCCCTCACTCGCGGGTTGACTCGAAAGTGCTCGCTGGCCAGTCGCCCGGGTCCTGATTCCCTGAAGATAAAAGCCTAAAAGAGCCAGCTTGTAGAGAATCGCGGGTGGACGGAACGTGCGTCGAGCATCGCGCTTCTCTAAGAAACTCAGCAACGCTCTCGCGATACTGGGTCGATAGATTGCCAGCAAGCAGCTTCGAATAAGCGCCTCCTTTTGACTGGCACCCTCCAGTACACCGAGGGCCATGTAACGCCGATACTCCGGGTGCTTTCTCAGCATCAACGGGGCCGATACACCCGCGTAATCGATAAGCCGTTTGCAAGCCCGAGTAACCGTAAGCGTGTCGTCGATGCTAAAGCTGTGAACCCTCAGCGCGACCTGCAGCGGAATCCCCGCTTCATGGAGCCGGATCCCCAAGTCTTCGTCCTCACACCCATAGCGGCTGAACCCTTCGTCGAACCCGCCCACTCGCTCTACCGCCCGCCGGCCGGTGGCGATACAGGTCGTCGCGTAGTACTTCGGCGGCAGATTCTGAAGCGCTGCCTGCATATCCCCCGGCGCCGGTCGATTTCCCAAAAAACGGGAATCGTAGTAGCGAAGAAACGCACTCTTTGGCAGGAGCTCCGGCCAGACCGTAGTATTTGCCCGAATCGACTGATTGCTTTCGGAGCCAAACGCTTCGTCAAGCCGTGTCAAAAAATCGGGGGCCAGGAGTTGGTCAACGTCCATAAAGACTAAGATCTCGCCGACGGCTACCTCGATCCCCTTATTGCGAGTCGCCGCCCGCCCAAGGTTGACCGCGTTTCGCAGATAGGCGACATCCAATAGGTCCTGAAATTCAAGCGCCGTAGTCTCCAGCGGCGGATTCGACCCGTCGTCGACTACGATCACCTGGAACCTCGCCCGGTCAAACCCTTGCCCAGCGATCCCCTCAAGGGTGGTGCGCAAAGTCTTTGCGTCACTCAGGCAGGGAAGGATCAGACTGAAGCGAACGTTGCTCACCTCAAACGCGCTGCTCCCGAATGAATCGGGCCGGTGGCGCATAGCCGAGCTTGCCCGAACGGTAGTCGTTGATCCCCGCCCAGAAAGCGGTGAGCGATCGCCGATCCCCTTTTGAAATCCAGCGCGCTACATGCACCATCCGGGTCGCGGAGAAATAGGCGAAAAACAAAGCCAATTTAAGACGGTTACTCTGGTGCTTCACCATGAAGTACAGCCGGTTGCGCGTTTGGTAGTAAAGCGGAAGCGGACCCAGCGCATGTCCGCCGCTGGAGCTGCTTTCCCGGTGCGACAGCTTGGCTTCCGGCACATATTTCACGGTGTAGCCTCTTCGCACCGCGCGAGTGACGAAGTCGCAGTCATCGAAATACATGAAGTACTCGTTGTCCATGAGCCCGACTTCGGCGATCATTCGCACGGGAAACATCAGCGCGCACAGACTCGCCATCGTCCCTTCGCAACTCGTCTCCGTGCGCGGAGAATCGCTCTCGCCGAAGAACCGTTGAAGGCTAATCCCCCGAACAAAGTCGAAGTCCCCGAAGTACGTGTTCACCGTAAACGGAGGATCCTGAGAGTAAATTCGCGGCGTAAGCATCCGTGAATCCTCACGCGCTTCGACCAGCTTCTGGACCGCGTCCGGCGCGAGCACCGTATCGTTGTTGAGGACGAAAACTTCGTCGCAGCCGAGTTCCAAGCACCGAAGCATGCCGGCGTTGTTGCCGCCAGTGATACCCGTGTTCTGGGACAAGAGCAACTTGTCGAACCGCTCCGAAAGCTCTGCTATCCACTCTCGCGAACCGTCGGTCGACGCGTTGTCGGCGATTACCGTGACGATGTTCGAATAGGTTTGGCTTTCGATGCTTTCAATACAAGCGGGCATAAAGCGTAGCCCGTTGTAGTTGACCAAGACGATTCCGACGCGGGGAGCCTGGACCATTGCGTTATAAGAAGGAAACGCTCTTGAGCAGCTGATGCCGCTTCAGCTCGTCCATGCTTCGACTGAAGCCGTTATCCGAGTGTTCCTGCGAATTCGCCCACTGGAGGAACTCGAAAACTCCGTTCGTGAAGTTCCTTTTCGGCCGGTATCCGATCTCTTGGGCGGCATAGGAAAGGTCCGCGATGTTGTGCCGGATGTCCCCTTCGCGATAGTCGCCAGAGATGGCGATTGGGGAGCTGCTTTCAAAGAACGAGACCACCGTCTTGGCAACCTGCTCGACTGTGATGCGCTCCCCGCCGCCCACGTTGTACCGGTCCACGTGAACGCCTTCACGCTCGATGCATCGCATGGTCGCATCGACCACGTCTTGCACGTAAACGAAGTCCCGGCTCTCTTGTCCGTCTTCGAAAACATTGATCGGCTTGTCCGCCCGTGCCTGATTCGAGAAGACCGCCAAGATGCCGGTGTATGGGTTCTTCAGCGACTGACCGGGTCCGTAGACGTTCTGATATCGGAGCGCGTACGCGGACAGACCAAGCGTCTTGCCGACCGTCAGCACCGTCTGCTCTTGGGTCTGCTTTGTGATGCCGTAATAAGAACTCGGGCTGAACGGGCAATTTTCGTCCGTGGGAACCGGCTCACAGACACGTTGACACACTGGACAGCGGGGATCGAAGATGCCAGCGGCCATATCCTCCGCGGATCTTCCCTTAGGGAAGACGACGCCGTGCTCCTCGCACCGATAAGCGCCTTCACCGTAGACCGCCCGAGACGAAGCGACCACGACCTTCTGAATCGTCTTCGACTTCTGCTGAAGGATGAGCTGCATCAGAAGCGCGGTCCCGTGCAGGTTCACCCGCTCGTACTGGAGCAATTCGTACATCGACTGCCCGGTCCCGGTTTCCGCTGCCAGATGGACGACCACGTCCTGTCCTTCAAGTGCCGCGCTAAGTTGAGATTCATCGCAAACGTCGCCCCTAATGAAGTTGACGTCCGGGGAGAGATTCGGTCGCGGGTCGTCCCCGTGAACCTGGCGGCTCAAGATGTCGAGCACGGTGACATCCCAACCTCGCTGCAGAAGTGTCCGGCACAGGTGCCAGCCGATAAATCCGGCGCCGCCGGTAACAAGAATCTTCTTCATAACCATCCCCCGCGTTCCCGCCGGTGTGGTTGTTAGAGAGAAGGGAGATCAGCGCCGGTTCCACGTTTCCGCGGTAATCGATGTGGGTAAATATGCCGACACGACTAGCCGACAGTGGTTTCCTGTACCGCTTTTATTGGACAGCCCCTCTGGTCGCCGGCTATCGTAGGAAGCGGACCTTTCCGGTGGCAATATCAAAAAAGCCGCCGACAACACGCAGCTTGCCCGCCGCGATCTCATGGTTAAGAAGTCGATCAGATCTTAATAGCTGCATCTGATGCTGAACGTTATGGACGGCGGATGCATCTGCGGTGGCTTGGTTCTTACCCACATCCACTCGATGCAGCAAATACTGGATGTTCTTCGTGAGAAGGGACCGATCCGATGCGGAGGATCGCGCCGCTTTGACCGCACCGCACGACGCATGGCCCAGAACCAGCACGATCTTCGCGTGCAAATGCTCGACTCCGTATTCGATGCTTCCCATCGTCGCCGAATCAACGACATTGCCGGCTACTCGGACTACGAAGAGGTTTCCGGCTTGCTCATCGAAGACGATTTCGGGCGGAACGCGGCTATCGGAACAGCCAAGGATAACGGCGTAAGGACTCTGTCCGTCGGCCAGTTTGTTTCGATTCGGCGTGTTCGTTATCGTGGCTTCGTGCGGCGCCAGAGATCGAAGGTTGCCGCTCTCCAGGCGTTTCAGGGCCTGATCCGGCGAGGATTGCATCGACAACATTAGAACCGGAAGCAGCATGGGAGTACGATACCTCTGGCAGCAGCCGGGCCCCGGTTGGCTATCTCTGTTTACGGGCGCAGTCCGACCGAGTCCATTTCCCAGAACACGTCCGGATAGACAAGGCGGCCCGTCATAGAAGGATCGTAGGGGGGCAACTTCCTGAATTGAAATGCCGCGTCGGGAATTCTGGATGAGGGTGAAGTAAACCCATGATCGGTCCCTTTAAGGAACCCAAGGCGAGAGTAAAACGCAGGGTTTCCTTCTAAAAACACCAAAGGTTCGTCACGGCTCCCCAATCGCTTAAGGGATTCCTCGACCAAGAATCGCCCTACCCCTTTCCCCTGCCATTCCGGAAGCACGGAAAGGGGACTCAGAATCAATACTTCGATCAATTTGGAAGGCGCGTCCAGCCACCCTCGCGTGAACGCAAGGTGTCCGATAGCCTGATCGTCGCAAGCGGCCAAGAAGGAAAGGCCTCGCCATGCGCTAGATGTCCGCATTGCCCGCACCAAACCAGGTACCGATTCCGACCCGAAAGCCGCTCGGACAATTTCGGCCGTGGCGTCGAAATCGGAGGTCAACTCATCGCGCAGCAAAAGCACGCAGCCAGGTTACCGGTGGACCCAGAAGCCTAACTCCGATCTTCGAAGAGATCCGCGAATGCAGGCTCCCCTTGAAGAATGGCGACAAGCACTTCGGCGCTTATCGGCTTAACCAAGTATCCATTCGCTCCGTTCGCCTGTGCCTCTTCCCGGTCTCGGCTCTCGTCGGATCCGCTCAGGATGTACACCGGAAGAGAGGGGAACGAGGGCCGTATCCTTCGCAGAATCTCGTGGCCGGTAAAGAACGGTAGCTTCAGATCGAGGAAGATCAATGAAGGCAGCGGGAAAGCGTCTCGATCACGGAACCTACCGGCGCCAGACATGTAGTCGAGGGCCTGCTGACCGTCGGTGACGACCTGAAGAGGAAGCGGAAGGTTGGCCTTGCGAAAGGCGCGCTTCAAAGCGAAAACGTCGTCTTCGTTATCCTCCACGACGAGGACCGTTCTGGGTGCAAGGGATTCCGTCATTCCGAAACTGCTGGAAGCTCAAACCAGAAACGGCTCCCACTTTTGCCATCCGACTCCACGCCTACCGTACCGTTCATTCGGAGAACCGCCTTGCGCACGATGGCGAGTCCGACTCCGGTTCCCTCATAGGCCAGATGTGGGTGTAAGCGCTCGAACAGGCCGAACAGGCGATGCTGAAACTGGGGATCGATCCCGATGCCGTTGTCCTGAACCCACACCCTGATCGAATCTCCCCGGCGTTCGGTCGAGACCCGGATGACCGGTCGGATTCCTTGAGGGACGAACTTGGCGGCGTTGAAAAGCAGATTTGAAAAGACCTGGGAGAGCGATGGCGCATGACCAATCACCTCTCCGAGATCATCCACGGTTAGATCCACGGTTCCGTCGGAGAGTACGGGATAGTGCTGGATCATATTGGCCACGAGATCGTCCAGCGAGACGGGTTCCAGCACGACGCCTTCTCTGGCTACCCGGCCGAACGTGAGCACGTCTTGAACCATGCGGTCGAGTGCGGCGCCATTGTCAGCGATTCGTTGCAGGTATTGCACCGCCTCCGGCTGGCCACTTAGGGTCGGCGCGTACTCTTCCAGCAAAACCTGTGCATACATCTTCATTGCCCGCAAGGGCGCCCGCAGGTCATGAGAAACCGTGTAAGAGAATTCCTCCATTTGCGCAACGGCCTCACGCAAAGATGCGGTTCGCTCATTGACTCTTTCCTCAAGTTCATCCTTGGCTTTGTGCAGCTCCAGGGCGAGCGATGCAAGTTGCTTTTGTAGCCTCTTTTGCAGCGTGATGTCGCGGGCGATTTTGGAGGCGCCGACGATGGTTCCGGATGCATCCCGAACCGGCGAAATAGTCACCGAGATATCGATGACCGTGCCGTCCTTGCGCTGTCGCTGCGTCTCGTAGTGGTCGACCTTCTCACCGCTGCGGATGCGTTGGAGAATTGCGGGTTCCTCGTTATGCCGCCCGAAAGGGATAAGCATCAAAACCGGCTGTCCGATCGCCTCGGAAGAGGTGTAGCCAAAAATGGCTTCGGCTCCGCTATTCCAACTCGTGATGACTCCGCTGAGGTCCTTGCTAATGATCGCGTCATCGGACGAGTCGATAATGGCCGCCATACGACGGTCGAGGTTTTGCAGCTCGATCTGGTCGGTGGCGTCCCGTGTAAAGCATTGCGCGTGGATCGTTTCACCGTCCTGGCTCAGCGGGCTTGAGGTGATACAAATGGTCCGAACGGAACCATCTCTGGCCCGCAGGCGTGCGTCGAAGTCGCGTAGTGGCTCGCACCTGGCAAGACGGGGGAGAAAATCGTCGATCGCGTCCTTCAGAACATAGAACTCGGCAAGGTGATGGCCGACGTACTCTTCGCATGAATAGCCGAGAAGGTTTGTCGCGGCGGCGTTCGCCCATTTTATGACGCCGTCCGTCCCGACCCACTGCATTCCGATCTGTGCGCCTTCGGCGAAGGTTTGCCACGCGTTAGGTTCGGTCGCACTAAGTTTCCGTGGCCGAAGGACGCGTTTGCCCACTTCGGATTGTTGATCGGGGATTGGGCCGCAAGGGTGGGTTGTCAAATCGTTATCACATTTCGAGTTTCAGAATCGCACGGCAACCCGAACTCGACGCAAACTTTCCCGGCCGAATACCTGATCATACACCGGAGCGGCTTTTCGCACGGCCGCTCGAAATGACGTAAAGCTTCCTGAACTGGGGCAAGTCATGCCTCCACGAAAAAAGACTGCGGAAGCCAGCTTCGTGATCCAGGAATTTGCCGCACCCGCACTTGGCGGTGGGCACTATTGTCTATCGGCTTCACATCCGTCCATAGACCGGGATCGTGGCGCCCGAAGTCAGCGTGTTCCTTGGAGATGCGAGGTACAGGATCGCTTCGGCGACTTCTTCGGTTGATGGCCAGCGCGAGTAGTCGGCATTTGGCATCGAACTTCGATTCACAGGGGTGTCTATGATCGAAGGCGCGATTGCATTGACAAGGATTCCGTAATCTTTGCCCCCCTCTGCGAAGGACTTGGTCAGCGCAACGACCGCGGCCTTGGAAACCGAGTAAGCGATATTGGCGGCGGACGGCTCAAGCGCCGCCTGTGCCGCAACATTTACGATTCGACCGGCGGAGCCTTGCCCTCTCATGGTTTGTGTCGCTTCTCGGCAGCAGAGAAAGCAGGTGCCCGCAGAAAGAATGAACATCTTTTGGAGATCTGGCAGGGATCCGCCTAGCGCAGGGCTAGGTTTGAATCCGCCGGCAAGGTGAAGGGATGCCCAGAGTTGAGGCAAGCCGGAATAGAATTGTTCAACTGAGGCCTCGTTCCGAAGGTCGATGTCGGGAACGAGGCTAAGTCGAGGGTGGTTCAACTCGAAATGCCGCCCCGCTTCTCCCAAGTGGGGCACGTGGCACCAAGCGCCCCGCTTCAACAAGAGTGCAACGACGGAAGTGCCGAGCGCTCCGGTACCACCCGTCACAACGACATGCAGGCCCTCAAACTCAGCGCTGGACAAGTCCGTTTCGATGCATTCATGAGAACCGTTAGTGAGATTTGACATAGGTGCTTTTCAAATAGGAGGAAATCAGACTGAGGTCGGGGGCCGATGCGTGCATTCCGTTCGCCTGCATTCTGGCTAGCAACTTGTCGACGTCGGTTGGGGAGGTGGGCGGAGACTGATCGACCTTGTCCAGTGCATGACACTGGGCGCAAGTACGCTCAAATACCGCTTTAGCCGAAGGGGAATTTGCCGCCGGTGGCGGGTTATCCTGCTTTCGCAGCTCCGAATTTGACTTCTGAATTTCGGGCGTAATCGCCATAAGGTAGGCCGTAACCCGTAGTTGTTCACCCTCCGAAATTGGAGTGAAAACGGCCGGTTTTTCTGCCATGCGTTTGACCGTCGCGTACCATTCGTCCGGGGTTTGAGTCTTCTGAAGCACGGTTCTGAGATCGTGGCAACGGACGCACTTTTCGGTCAGAGCGGCCCTCCCTTCCCGGAGCGCCGGAACCGTCGAAAGTTCAGCTAGCGGAACTCCCGCGGGTAGGTGGGCGAGGGGCAGGAGATTAGCAATGCGTTGGCGGTTCTCTTTGCTGAATGCCTCCCCGGAAGCGGCCTGTTCGCGGAGAGCGGTCGGCAGCGAAAGCGCCATAAGGAGCACCGTACACACGAACATGGTCGTGCCCAGGTAGGGCATCCACTCTTCGAAATGCCGGAAGAATTTCATGATGGCGATCTTGATAAAGAGGACGACCCCGATCAAAACCCCCAGTATCAGGTGAGCCACGGTGCGAGCCGGAAGCTCGACTTGGTACTGCCACATCCGCGGCACCATCTGGCTCATCATCACCACGTAAACCGCTCCGTACAGGTAACCGATCACCCGGTGGAGGCGCATCAACCTCTTTGGCGCCGAACTCGTCCTCGTCGCTTTGTCGAACGGAAAGCCCCACAAGTAATACATGAGGAACGTGGCGACAAATCCGAGGACCAAGAATGCGATCCCAAACGCGGCGCTAGTTATCGTGTTCATGTGCAGGTAGGACAGAGGCCTGATCCCTGACCGACACGTTTAAAACACGTTGAACATGTCCTTATTCCCTGCAAGTCAGCTGTTTCACGGAAGGCCGGCGGGTCGGAGAATCGTCGGCAGGTCGGCGCGGGATTTCCAAGACGTGCCGTCATCAAATTTAGTAGGGGCAACGGCAATTGCTCTTAGAAGTCGATGCAGAAAAAGATTGAGAATCCATCCAAGCGACGAAGATTTCCATCGATCCGCGCCTTGAGATCCCCTCGGCGACCCCCGACCTTCCACGAGGCTTATTCTTGATCTGATTGCACATCAGGCTTCGCGCGACCGGCCGACCGTCGACCAAAAAAACGATTTAGTCAAGTTTCCTAATTGCGCTTCTCTCCGCTCAGGCCACCCTCACGTGTTCTGCCGTCGCTCAAGCTGGTGATGCCATTCGTGTACCTTCCCGCACCTTTGCCCGTCGCCGGTTTGACGGATGCGAGAGGCGCGGCATGCCTGTTTCACCTCGCAGATGACATACCCTTAGGGGTATAAATCTGACATGGATGCTGAATCTTGCAAAGCGGTGGACCGAAGGCTTGCGCGGATTGAGGGGCAGATTCGTGGTCTCCGGCGAATGGTGGAGCAGGGCGAGTACTGCTGCGATATTCTCACGCAACTTGCCGCCACCCGTTCAGCACTGGATCAGACTGGGGTCGAAATCGCCGCTAGCCACGTTAAGACTTGCGTCGTTGGCCATGGCACGGAAGACGCCCATGACAAATCCAAGCCCCTCACTACCGAAGAACTGATCGATGAACTCCGAGTCACATTGTCTCGATTGGTGCGTTGATACCCCGTGGGGTTTAAGAGCAAAAAATCGATTACGCAGCCTGGAACGCCAACATGAACGAAGAGCAAACGCCAAAAGATCCTGTGTGTGGCATGAATGTGCGGCCGGAATCGGCGGTGGGTTCCGTGGAGCACTCGGGCCACACGTATTACTTCTGCGGCACGAGTTGCCTCAAGCGATTCCAAGCCGATCCGGACCGTTTTTTGGACCTGGCTCCCGAGGCTACGCACACATTGGCAGAGGCGGGCGGCAACGAAAAAACGCAATACACCTGTCCGATGCATCCTCAGATTATTCGGGATCGACCAGGATCCTGCCCAATTTGCGGGATGGCCTTGGAGGCAATGACACCCTCACTCAACGAGGGTCCAAACCACGAGCTCGTCGATATGACCCGACGGTTTTGGGTCGGAGTCGGTCTCACCTTGCCGTTGCTGTTGGCGGTCATGCCTCATCTCGTCGGCCTCGAAATCGGACGATGGATCTCGACCGGCCCGCTCGGTTGGGCCGAGTTTGCGCTGGCCACGCCCGTCGTTTTTTGGTGTGGTTGGCCGTTTTTCGGTCGCGCGTGGTCGTCCTTCGTCAACCGGAGTCCGAACATGTACACCCTTATCGCCCTCGGGACGGGAATGGCTTGGACATACAGTGTCGCCGGGGTGCTGGCGCCCGGAATCTTTCCGTCCTCGTTTCGAAATGCGATGGGGGGAGTCGATCTCTATTTCGAAGCCGCCTCCGTAATCGTAACTCTCGTATTGCTCGGCCAAGTTTTGGAACTCAAGGCTCGAAGCACCACGAACGCCGCGATCAAGGCGCTGTTGGGGCTCGCCCCAACAACGGCCCGTATCGTCCGAAACGGTTTGGAGGAGGATGTGCCACTCGATTTGGTTCGTGTCGACGATCTCCTTCGGGTTCGCCCAGGGGAAAAGGTGCCGGTGGATGGCATCGTAACGGAAGGTCGCAGTGCAATCGACGAGTCGATGGTCACGGGCGAGCCGAATCCCGTTGAGAAGTTGGCAGGCGCCAGGGTGACGGGCGGTACGGTGAATGGGACCGGTTCCTTTATCATGAGGGCCGACCACGTGGGGGCCGAAACTCTGCTTGCCCAGATCGTTAAGATGGTCAGCGAGGCTCAGCGCAGTCGCGCTCCGATTCAGCGGCTGGCCGATCTTGTTGCAGGCTATTTCGTGCCGGTAGTGGTACTGATCGCCACCCTAACCTTTGTGGTGTGGGCCATGTATGGCCCCCCTCCTTCGATGGCTTACGCCGTGATCAACGCGGTGGCTGTTCTCATCATCGCGTGTCCATGTGCACTCGGGCTCGCAACTCCGATGTCGATAATGGTGGGCACGGGCAGGGGCGCCCATACCGGCGTGCTCTTTCGCAACGCCGAGGCCTTGGAAAGCTTAGAGAAGGTGGATACGCTCGTCATCGACAAGACGGGCACGCTCACTGAAGGCAAGCCGAAGGTCGTCAGCGTCGTTGCGGTCGCCGGAACTTCCGATACGGATCTGCTCGGAATTGCCGCGGCATTGGAAGTGGGAAGCGAACATCCTCTCGCCGAGGCGATCCTTAACTCGGCGCGCGAACGGAATGTCGCAATGGCGACCGTCACAGAATTTGTCTCCGTCACCGGCCAAGGGGTACGGGCATTATTAAATGGTGAGGATGTCGCTATCGGGAATGAGGAACTTCTGAAGGCGCTTGGAGTTGTGGATGTAGCGATGGAGGCAACGGCTGAGCCCTTGCGCCGCGAAGGCCAAACGGTTGTCTACGTCGTTCGCAAAAAGTCAATCGTTGGCCTCTTGGGCATTGCGGATCCCATCAAGGGAACGGCAAAAACGGCGCTCGACGCGCTCCGTAAAGAAGGGCTGCGTATCGAAATGCTTACCGGCGATAACCGGGTCACCGCGGAGGCCGTTGCGCGAGTTCTCGGCATCGAGGATATCGAAGCCGAGGTCTCGCCAGCTCAAAAGCGGGACGTTGTGAAACGTCTACAAGCCCAGGGTGGATTCGTCGCCATGGCCGGCGACGGAGTGAACGACGCCCCCGCTCTTTCGCAAGCACAGGTCGGCATCGCGATGGGCACGGGGACAGACGTGGCCATGGAGAGCGCAGGGATCACGCTGGTAAAGGGCGACCTCAACGGGATCGTCCGTGCAAGCAGACTTAGCCGCATGGTCATGCGAAACATTCGCCAAAATCTCTTCTTCGCATTCGTCTATAACGCCCTCGGCATCCCGGTCGCGGCCGGAGTCTTGTATCCGTTTTTTGGCCTGCTACTCAGCCCAATGATCGCGGCGCTGGCGATGAGCCTGAGTTCGGTCTCGGTCATCGGCAACGCGCTACGCCTCCGGTCTATCGCACTTTGATCTCCGCCTGGCGTGCGGAAGCGGACACCCGAGTTTGGCGTTACGATTCGGACCGGGGGGTTAGCCTACGCGCCTTACTTAACGATCACCTTGCCTTGAAGCATTCCCATGCCGCAGGTGAACGAGATCGTTCCCGCAGCTTTCGGCGTGAACTTTATTTCGACGGACCTGCTGGCAGTAACGGTCTTGCTTAAGTTTAGGGACGGGAACATCACAGTGCCGCCGCAACCGATCTCTTTGCCGGCTACGAAAGTCAACTCGACCGGCTTGCCCAGCTTCACCTCGATGGTTCCGGGGGTGTAGCCGTTGTTGATGACAACGGTTGCCGTTTGCTTATCCTTGAACTGCTTTGCCTGGACGCCGCTTTGGGCGAACCTCTGTTGCTCCGCAGCAGCACAACAGGACTGCTTGCCTGCGTGGGATGTCTCGCTGGCGATTGCCACTACGACAAGGGCAAGCGCACCGAGGAGGACGATTGGGTTGAGTTTAATTTTCATGGTTTCTTGCTCTGCATCGAATGGCGGGGATCGCCGTTTTGTTGGCGGCGCGTAGTGCCATCCAACTAGATGCTGTCACCGAAACCCTGCGGCAGCAAGTCAGCAATTCCAAGGTATCCAAACGGTGTCAACCTTTCTCATGACGCGTTGCGGTCCCAGGCAAGAAGAAGTTGTCCGATTCGCTTCAGTCCGACTGCCCCTTCAGGTCGCTTCTCGGGTGAAACCGTGGATCCCTAGAGGAGTTATGAGGGGTGGTCCGGCCGTGAACGCCATTTGGGCGTCTACTGTTCGACGATGCGACTTCGTCCTCGAAAATGAAGTCGCATGTCAGGCCCTTGCTTGGCTAAGGGGCCACCACTGTCGTGACCCTCATTTTCGGAAGTACTAGATTGTTCAGCCTTGGCGCGACTTTCTGCTGCGCGAAACTTCTTCGACATCCCTGAATGAGCATAGTTCAGTGTTATAATCCCTTTCAACACGTGTTGAAAGAGGCTCTTCACTGAAAAATCTTGGGGAACTTGAGCGAGCCGCTGTCGCGGCAATACAAGACGTCCTCTCGTTTCTGCCTCTGGGGTTCGGACAATCGCTCCCAACGACGAACGGCTCCGATCCCGGTGTCGACTTGGTCATAACGTCTGGCACCACGGTTATCCTCGTCGAGGTGAAGTCCCGGCTCTGGCCGAACGATGTACCTTCTCTCGCCTATCGGCTTCATGAGCATTGCCGCGCGAGACTGGATGTTCGATGCGTCCCGATCCTCGTAAGCCCAAGCGTGTCCGAGAGGACAGCCGAGCGCTGCCGAGAGATGGGAATCAACTGGGTGGATCTCGCGGGAAACTGTCACATCGAATTTGAGAATGTGCTCGTGCACATCGAGGGCAAGAAAGGTGAGGCCAAGCCTACGCGGGGGACGGCGTCCCTTTACACGCCTCGGGCCGCGCGAGTCGTTCACGCGCTCTTGCTTGAGCCGCAAAGGAGTTGGCGGGTGACCGATCTCGCCGAGCGAACGCAGGTCAGCCTCGGACAGGTCTCCAACGTTCGTAAGCTGCTCGTGCAAAGTGCGTTTGCCGAGGTGCGCGAAGATGGCGTGCGCCTCACCGACCCGAAGCCGCTTCTTCTCGATTGGGCGCGCCACTACCGCCCGCGACGCTTCGTGAACCGCTTCTACTCGCTTCGGCGTCCCGGTGAACTTGAGCGGGCCCTTGGCGAACAACTTCCTTCGTACGCGCTGACCGAACTGTCCGCGGCGGAGCATTACGCCCCCTATACTCGCCACCAGAACGTCGCCTTTTATGTTCCCGAATGGCACTCGGGCGATGAGAAGAAACTCGAGCTTCGCTCAGCCGATATCACGCCCAACGTTTTCGTTTACGAAGATCCCGACGGACTCCTATTTGCGGAATCGAAAGGAGGCGCTACCGTGGCCTCACCCATCGTCACGTACCTGGACCTCACGCTCCTTGGCGGGCGCGGGCAAGATGCGGCCGATCACCTGCTAGAGGCGGCGCTCCTCCCAAGGTGGTCATGAAGAGGAATGAGGCCGACTCTCTCCAACTTGTCGCGACGAAGGTCGCGCTAGAGGAAATCGCAGAGGTCTTAGAGGAATTCGAGGGCGCCGTAATCGTCGGAGGGACCGTGCCTTTCCTGCTCATTCCTCAAGAAGAGGAGCCGCACGAAGGAACGGTGGACATTGACGTCGTGATCGATACGAGCCGGCTCAGGAGTGCTTCCGAACTTACCCTCCACGAAATACTTGAGCGGCGACTCTTCATCCAGGACCCCAAGCGGCCCTACCGGTACATCAAAGCAATCGGGGTCCGGGGTGAGATACGGCAAGTGCTAGTCGAGTTCCTCGGAGGAGGGAAGCCGCCACCAGGTGGACTACGCTGGATTGCCAACGAAGACATGTACGTAAGTGTCATCGAGGGCATGGAGATCGCCTTGGATGGTCCTGTATCGACGACGGTCGCGGGGGACCTCGCGGTACGCGTTACGTCGATTACCGGCTTCTTCGCCATGAAGGCCCTCGCCATGGAACGACGAGAGAAGTCCACAAGCCCGAAAGACGCGTACGACCTTGTTTACTGCCTCCGCAACTACCCCGGCGGCGTCGATACGATCGCGGCCGAGTTCCTCGCACGCCTTCCTAACTCAATTCTTGAGGCAGCTATTGCGAGGCTGACTACCCTGTTTGCCTCGCAAGACGCCCTTGGTCCAACGGCGTACTCGAGTCGCGCAACGAGCGAAGAAGAAGAGCGCTTCATGCGCCGCGAAGCGTACGAATACGTAAACGATCTGCTCGACCGTTTGCCTTAGCGCGAACCCTCGCCGCTCGGATTCTGGACACGGGGTACTTCTAATCGAGGCGGAACGCGCCAAGGCGGGCAGTGCTCTCATCGTTCGCACTCGCCTGATTGAGCAGTCGTTCCCGAGCGAGTCGGTCGATATGAAGACCAAACTCGATCGCTTCGATCGTCAGCTTGGCGCGCTGCTCCGGAGTCATCTCCCACAACGGCGCACCATCTCCCGGCGTGCCAAAGCAGAAGTGTCTATCAGATCCGTTCGCTTCATGGACGGGAGATATCAGGTGAAAGCCGCTCAAGAGCTTTCCTGTCGTTCAAAGCAGGCAAATTCAAAGGAGGAAATCTACGTTCGCGGCGACGCGATTCGAACCTTTCATGGACTGTTTTGCCTAGTTTGCAAGCATCTCAGGGGCGTGACAGGGACCAGAAAACGGTCCAAGGCCTTCCGCAGGTATGGACTTAGAATGACCACTGATGGGGAGTCGTTATCAAAGACAGTGGTTTGGGTAGTCAGGGTCGAGCCGAAATCGCCATAATACGTCATATGCGCGGCGAAAGAATCACTACGCGGCGTTCGGCGGTTTGAACGATGCCAGTTATCAAGCTATTTGTCGGTTCCTCCTCGGGAACCAAGTCGCAAGCGAAGAAGCTGATTGAAGAGCTTACGTCTGATGTTGTGGAGTTCCTTCCGTGGTGGGACGCGTTCACGCCAGGCAAGATCTTAATGCACGAGTTGGATGCAATTCGCGACAGCGTCCAGGGAGCAATTTTCGTGTTCTCTCCCGACGCTGAGGCTGAGATACGTGGAGTCAAGAAGAATATTCCCAACCTGAACGTGCTCTTCGAGTTCGGCTACTTCTACGGACACCTTGGCCCTTCGAAGGTGGCTATGATCAAGTATGGGGACTTCTACCTGCCGTCAGACTTTGGCGGATACGTCTACATAAAGGGAAGCAAGTATTACAAGCGGAACGCCGTGGCGCCGGTTGGAAAGGGGACTAGGACGGACTTCAAAAAGTGGATTCAGGCCTTTTGAGGTGCCTGCCAAAGTAAGCCCTCGCGGTCATGTAGTGTATGGCGAGCACAGGCTGTCGGGTGAGCGCCCATATGTCGCTTCCCGGTATCGGAGTCGCGACCCATCTCCCAATTCTCCTAGTTCGGTCGCCTCGATCGTAGGTTGGGGGCGTTGCTCCGGCGTCGTCGTCCGCAACTGGCGCACCTTCTCCTGTTGAGCCCAAGGGGAAGTGTCCAACAAGCCTGCTCGCGTGATGGACGGTGGAAAAATGGTCGACGGCCAATGTGGCGCGTTCATTTTGACCCAACTGAACGGGATTTCCGGAACGTGGGATCGATGGTTGGGGTGGCGCTCCCTGGATCTCAGCCTCAATGACCCTGCAGAAATGCTATCCCATCTCCGTCGTTCACGTTGGATGGCACTAGCGACAGGCGGCCTTCACGCCCCAAACCGCAGGAGCGGGGTCTGCGCGCGGAGCGCAAGGACTATTCTGGAAGTCTTGTCGTCGGTTGCAGTACGTGCACGGATAAGCCAAAGGGTTGCTACAGGTAAGATTGACAATCCAAACGGAAACTCGATGCCCAATTTATGAGAGTCCTCACCCCGGAGCACATTCCTGATACCTTGTGGTCTGGAGGCCGTATTTTGTTGCCGCCAGTTCTAGTGAAAGCCTATCAGGAGGAGCTTGAAAGCAGGAACTTATACCAGGACGCACTTATCCACGTCTCCGGAGAGATTTACGGCGGCGCAACCCAAGAGGAGACCGACGCGCACTTTACGCAAAGGTTTGTTACCTCTGCATCACGGGCACTGTATGTATTGCTGTCTCCGTGCAGATCCTTCGATGATGCCAGCAATACTATCGTTGCAGCTTTAAGCTACGGCCACGTTGGCATACTTGATATTCCCTGCGGAACAGGCGCAATGAGTATCGCTATTATAACGCTCCTCATTGAACTTCGCACCCAGAATGTACTCCCTAAGTTGCCTTTGTCCATTACTATATGTGCAGGTGATTATTCCAGCCCGTCTCGGTCAATATTCTCAAGCATGCTTAGTAGGCTGGTTGGAGAGGCAAGTGCTGTAGGAATCACCATTGTGCATGACATCTATCATTGGGATGCTCTTAATCACCAGGATACTGCGGAGCTCGTCGACAGATGGTTTGAGTCGACGGTAAACAGCACGGACCACTTGGTGACGATCTTAAACTTCAGCGGAGAGATGCACAAGGATGATATTTTCGAGAAGTTCTCACCCAGCTTAAACCAAGTGCTTGCGCGCCTGTACAACCGTAAGGGTGCTGTTGTGTGGCTTGAGCCCGGTACAAATAATGCCAAGAAAAACCTGAGGGGCAAGGTGATTGCGCTGATGGAGAAGGTTTCGTTTCTAGCGTTTCTTGTGCCAAGATACAAAGAGGGGCAGCGCCGCTCTGCGGACTATAAAGTATGTGATCCGCTTACGTCAGTCGAGTTCCCGAGCAGCGTGACAGAGATCTGCTTTTACTCGTATTTACCGCGGGAGGTCTCTTGTCAGCAGATTTAACCCTCAGGTGCCTGAGCTCACTACGTAAGGCACACCCGCCGACCTATGTTGCCATGCGATACATGGCCGAATCTCTGGTCTCCGCAGAAGAGACCGGCTTTGCTCGGAGCGCTATTTTACGGCGGTATATAACCCAGCCGGTTAAGGACTACTGTAAAGTGCCACGGTTTAAGTCCATCGGCAAGGATGGTATTCCGAATTTCCGAGAGCTTTTCATTCCTTCCCCTTTTGCGAACTTGGCCGAGGCGATGGTTCTTAGCGAACTGGCCAAGAGCCCCGCATTTGGAAATCATCCTAGCGTATATAGCTACCTATGGCCCAGCACTAGCTCGAAGGGGAAAAACTTTGAGCACTACTTCGACGGCTATCAATCCCGTAACTCTGCAATTTGCAAGGCATTCAACAAGAAACCCAATACAGTCGCTCTTGTTGTTGACATTAAGAGCTTTTACCCGTCAGTTCCTAAAGATGAAGCGTCTGCAGAGATCGCGAAGCGGTTGCAGGCTAGCGATCTGGCAGTGGATGTCAAGGAGGCAACTGCCGCCTGCACGGAGCAGGCTCTAAATGCAGTTCTCGGAGATACCGGTATTCCCATTGGCCCGGAGATCAGCCACCTCTTAGCAGATCTAGTATTGAGAAGCATCGATGTCGAATTATTTCGAGAATTCACGTCGAATTACTTCCGGTACGTTGACGACATTGTTCTCATTGTAAATGCATCAGAGGTGGATTCTGCTCTAGAGAAATTGCGGGTGCTCCTACTTCGAAAAGGGCTAAAAGCCAATGAGGACAAGGTAGACGTCGTTTCTGGTGAAGAATGGATTAAGTATGGCCCTAGCGGCCATCGAGACGTTGAAGAACACACATTTGAATCAATGGTTTTTCGGGTCAAGACCTTCATTGCCACGAAACCAGAAAGAATGAACGATCTTCAAACGGCATTAGAAGCGCTAGGAGTATTTTTGCCGTTCCCTCGTCTGCGAAACCATGCCGCTAAGCTAAACTTCAGGGATAGCTTGGTAGCTTTTTGGGATGAGGATTGGGAGGTGTTACGAGCAGCCTTCTTGGATAACGTTGAAACCCACGTCAAATATGTTCTTGCGGTCAAGCGAAACGCTAGTAACGAGTTGAACCGACTTCTTGCCCGAGGGATGCCGGAAGGGTCAATGCTCCGAAAGTGGTTCACCCAAGACCTCCGTAGATGGGCAAATCAACTGCTTTACCTTTGTAGCGAGGAAGAGCTCGCTCAGGTTGCCAACAGCATCGAACACTTTCCTGAACTATATGAGACTGCCCAAGTGATCCGGTGTCTGATTTCTAGAGACGTGTTTCCTCTGCTTGACATTCCCGGTCAGGCCACGGCTGCTTACGGAAGTCTTGCGATCACCCGCCAAGTACGAGCCAAGCCGTTGATAAGCTATTCACTTGAGAGCAACCTTCATCGTGAAAGCCTTGGTACCTTGCTCCTTTACGGTGCTATTTCTGATGCGGGTGGGATTATTGACCAGGCACGTGAGAACGAGGATTATTTCCTTCGCTTCTGTGCCGGTGACGCTGCGGAGTCAAGAGAGTTGGATGACTTCTCCTACTTAGACGAGATCCGTTGCCTGCAACTGGGCAAAGGGACGCCACATCCCCGGACCATCCTTGAGACAAGATTTTCCGCAGACGAAGCCTTGTCCTTTGAAGCTCTACAGCTAAGCGGCGGTTACGGGCGTCGTGAGCGTTAGCCAGAAAGTATTGGCGTGCATAAATGCTTCGGTGCTTGGAGGGAAGCCCGGTTCGTTCGAGGTTCTGCAGGGCGACACGATTCGAACGCGCGAACTCCACACACCCTTGATCGGCTAAGAAGCCACCACCGTCGTCACGCTCATTTTTGGCAGAACTAGGTTGTTCAGACTTGGCGCCGCCAACCGCCGAATGGGCGCCGCAGGCTTGTTCGAGTCCGACTGCCAGATCGCGAGGTTTCGAACCGCAAACCCTTCAAGACTCAGGTCAATCGCCACGTCCTGGACCTCGTTCTTATTGATCAAGACCAAGTTTCGGCCGCCTGCTTCGTTGGACACTGCGAATGCCTCGACCAAAGGACCGGCGGAACTCCGCACTTCGTAGAACGAATCGGCATAGTGAGGAAATAGAGAAGCTCCCGTCCAAGCACCTAATCCCCAATAGGCGGGCATCGGAGTCGCGTTCGAATCCTCAGAGAACACACCGAGGGGGCCGTTTTGGTTGCCGTAAATGGCGGCCGAGCCGCCGGCGAGAAGGATATGCCCGACCACGCTTGCGCACCAGACCGTATTCACGGCCGTAAAAAACCGGTGGTTCTTGCCGTCGGGGGGCGTACCGTCTTCGAATCTCCAAGAGAAGTTCAACTCGGACACGCTGACTTGGTCGGGAAGAGAGAGCGCCTTGAGGTCTTCCCGGACCTCTGCCACTTCCTTGCCCCAATTAGACGTCTGGGCAAGCGCGTCCGCGGTTGAGAGTGATTTCACGCCCATCGCATAGTTATGAAAGTCGACGCCGGCCAACCGGTCTCCCATCGCTTCCGCGAATTTCCGAAGCGCGTTGCGGTCGTACCAGGTCCAGGCGGGACCCCAAAGACGTTTGCCCGGCTTCACCTGGCGAACCTCATCCGAGCAAAGCATGGCCAAGGCGATCGACTGTTCGAGGGTCAGTTTCTGATTGTTCGGCTCGTTTGGGCTCGATATCTCCAAGGCATCGAGATCGACTCCCGAAGCGGCCATCATCCGCATCAAGGTCGCCACATCGCCCGCGTGAATGTTTATGTCGGTCGATGCGCCGGCCAGAACGGCCAGAACTCTGACCCCGCGCTCCTGGTACCAGCGGATCAAGGCGCAGGCATCCAACGAAGTCGGCCCTCCGCTGGCGCCGCTCGTTACCCGGCCACCTCGCAGCCCGATTGGGATTCGGACGTAACGGCCATCCAGCCTCTTCTCGGCCGCCGCCAAGGCAGGGCTGTCCACCGCGGTTCGAATGAAAGTGGTCGCGTTGTAACCCAGGGCCTGCCGGTTCGTCGAGCCGACCTTGTTGCGGAAGTCGACGACGATCCGCGGCCGAACCGGGCCAAGCCAGGGCATCACGCTAAAGGCCCCGACCGCTTGCAGCACTTGACGGCGGGTGAGGGGCTCGTTCATCGGCCGGCCTGAACCCGATCGATTTCACGCTGCTTCTGCTGTTCGGTGAGCGTTGTGTTCGCTTGGATCATCCGCACCTTATCTTGGGGATCCAAGCGACGTGCGACGGATGTCTGGGAGGCCCCGCATCCCAAGAGCGAGGCCAGACAGACGGGAAGCATAAGATGCCTAGTCCTCATGGTCTTCGGCAAACTGCAGGGTGGCGAGGGCGTCGGTGAAATCGGCTCCCGATCCGCTGCCCGCGTCATGCCATGGCGCGTTATCCAGGCACCACATGTTGGGACGGCTGGATTTGGTCGGGTCCGCATCGTTCACGTTGTTCATCGTGATCGTGGGTCGCAGGCCCTTCGCATGACCATCCAGAAAAGCGAAGGTCGTGATCTTGTTGTGCGTCCAAATGTGGCCCGCGCTTCCGTCCGCCTTACTGGGACTTGTCATGAGTTGCCCCAAAGCCCAAGGAACGACCAAGTTGACTCCGGAGGTGTTGAGGGAGGATTCCGTGAGGCTGATGACCTGCGCCGGATTGGGCGAGATCGTCATGCTGACCCCGTCGATGTTGTCCCCAAAAGGGCCGCCCAAACCGTTCCAGTTCCAGTTGGCGTTGTAGGACGTGTAGAACTTGCCCGGCTCGACATTCCAGCCGCAGTTGTTGGTCGCGTCGCACGTGTAGTCCGCCGTCGGCGCGTTTCGGGCCGGATTCGTCGGGCACTGGTACAGGTTCGCGCTCTTTACGTAGGGGAACGTAAGGGTTCTCCAGCTAAGCGTGACTTGGTTGACGCGTATCACCCGAGGGCACATGATGTCGTCGTAATCGCCGGCGTACATCACGACGGCGAGCCCAAGTTGCTTGTTGTTGCTGAGGCAGGCCGTTTTCTTGGCGGCGGCCTTGGCCTGGGCGAAAACCGGGAACAGAATGGCGGCGAGAATCGCGATGATGGCGATGACTACCAAGAGTTCGATGAGCGTAAATGCATTGCGTTTCAAGGTTGAGCGTCCTCCTTTGGACATGCGGTGCTGGCTCGTTCAATGAGCCGGGTGGCGAACAAATGTCCTTGGGCGCTTTGTCCCGTGGACAGCTTGACGACGGCTTGAAGCGCCGCAGAAGCCATTTCCGCGATCGGCTGCGCGATCGTCGTGAGCGGGGGATGAATCTCTTGGCTGAGTTCATCGTCGTCAAAGCCGATGACGCTCAAATCCTGGGGGACTCGAACGCCCAACTCGCGAGCGGCCATGAGAAGCCCGTAAGCCATTTGATCGTTCGCGGCAAACACCGCGGTTGGCGGCTTCCCGAGTCCGAGCAGACGCAGGCCAACCTGATATCCGCTCTGCTTGGTGAAGTCTCCCTCTTGAGCCATATCGGGCGGCACCGGGAGTTGGAGCCTTTCCATTGCCGCGAAGAAGGCGTCGTTCCGCTCTGTCCCATCGGCTCCTGGCGTTCCCGCGATGGTGGCGATCGACCGGTGGCCCAGCTTGGCAAGGTGTTCGATCGCCGCGGTTACGCCTCCGGCGTTATCGGCATTGAAGTGAAGCCCAGGCCCTTCCGCTGGGCTGGCAACGATCGCGAGCGGCAAGTTCTGCTCGGCGATAAAGTCCATCATCTGCCGGTCGATCTTCGGAGAAACAAGCACCAAGCCGTCCACCCGGGCCCCAAAGGAACGGGACCGGATGGCGTCTTGATCGTGAGGGCTATAGCCCGTGAACAGCACGACGTGCCTTCCGAGGTCTTCCGCCGCCTCATAAATGCCGGCGAGAGCAATTCTCATGTAGGGGCTTAGGAGAGAATCGCGTTGGAGTTGGAACGGCACGACTCCGATCATGTTCGTGCGCCCCTTGGCCAGCGAGCGGGCGTTCTCGTTCGGCTGGTACCCCATGTCCCGCGCTGCGGCCATGACGAGACGCCGTACTTCTTCGGAGACCGGCTTCGGCCCTCCATTCAGGGCATAGCCCACGGTGCTCTTCCCGATATTGAGTTTTTTCGCGATATCTCGAACGGTAACTGCCATAGTCGGACCGGTCCACCAAGACCATCGGCATTATAGTCGGACCGGTCCGACTATGCCAACAGGTTTTTTTGAGGGACGATCGCGGTTTCTGCCAACGGTGTGCCTTCAGCGGTCTGTATTGGGCGCGACGTTAGGGCAGGAAGTGCTTGTCTTCAAGCAGGACCCGGATGCGCCCGGAGACTTCGCTAAAGAAGTCCGGGTCGTACTTGATCTTGCTGGTGTAGAACTGGGCGAGCGACGTGATGTTGTGCTCTTCAGCCATCTTCCTCAGTTCGGGCATGGCCATGTACCGCTCCCAGCCGCGGACCTCTCGCTGCCGATAGGTTTCGTCCAGCTCCAATTCGCTCGGGAGCCGATAGGTCTCGTCGTGAAGGAAGGCCGAGAGGGGCAGGCGGTCCCGTTTTGGCGGCTGCTCGTCCGGGTATCCGACGACGATGGTGGTGACGGGGAGGCAGGTATCCGGAAGTTCTAGAAACTCGGCGATCTCACCCAGCGAAAAGAGGGTGGTGCCCATGTAGCAGATGCCGAGGCCGCGCGCCTCAAAACCCAGGCACACATTCTGAGCGACGATCATGGCGTCGTAGGCAGCCACGTGGTAGCCGACGAGGTTATTGAAGTTATCCCGCGCGTTGCGGGCCCTCAGCCATTCGCGCGTGCGGAACCAGTCGGCGCAGAAGGTGATAAGGAGGGGGGCTTCCAGGATGAAATCCTGTTCGGAATGGAGCTCGTACAGCCGCCGCTTGCGTTCCACGTCGCGGGTGAGCACGAGGGAGAAGCTGTTGAGATTCCCGGACGAGGATGCTCCCGCGATGGCTTCGCCGCAAACTTCCTCGATCAGCCCCGGATCGATCGGATCCGGCTTGTACTTTCGAATCGACCGATGCCGGTCCAGGACCTCACGAAGTTCCACCTCTTATTCTTCCGGATTTGCCGACAGACGTGGCGCCCGTCGGAAGAATTTCGTCTGCTTTGGTTGGTTCGGTGGAGACGGCTACGATACCGCCACTAGCTTGTGAGTTTTTCGCTCGGTTGGTAGTGAATGCCGTGAACTCGCCAAAACGCTCCGAAGGAAAAGGTTGCCGGTTCGGGCTCGGAAAGGCGGATGATTTCAGGCTTTGATCGCACCGGCTCCTTGGGACCAACGATCTTCATCGGTATCGCGGGGAGATCGACGACCATCCCAATGCCTTCAACGTCGACGGGTCGGTGATCTTGTTCCATACATCGGAGAATTGGTCACAAGGCCCGCCTGCGGGAGAGCGTTTCTGGTGGATGTGCTCGCAAGAACCTAAGCCGTTCCTCAGGGGGGCGCAGGCCATGATGCTCGGCGCCCGCCTCACATCCGGCTTCGGAGGGAAGTGGGTGGGCGAATCGGGATACTAGCTGACCGCGTGCTCCGGAAACCGGGTGACAAGCAGATCGCGTATTTGATTGAACGTGAAGGGTTTTCCAAGGACGAAGTCCATCCCCGCCTCTTGACACCGGCGTGTTTCTTCTTGGGTCACTCCAGCGGTGAACGCTCCGATCAGCGGTTGTGCCGCCAGAGCATCTGACCGGATCAGGCGGCTCGCCTCCAATCCATTGCAGTTCGGCATATGAACGTCGAGAAGGATCAGATCGAAAGCCGTTCGTGAAGCTTCTTCCACCGCTTGAAAACCATTCCAGACGTGGGTAACGACGCAATTTAGGCGCTCCAATGTACGGCGGGCGATGAGCGCGTTTACTTGGTTGTCTTCCGCGATCAACACGGTAATGCCGGAACGAAGGGCGGATTGACCAGGCCCCTGATTCGAGTCATGGTCTGGCGCACCCGCGCAGTCAATCGAAACCGTGAAGCGGGAGCCGACACCGACTTCGCTCTCCACGGTCAACGTGCCTCCCATCAATTCGACAATGTGTCTTGAGATGGAGAGACCAAGACCAGTTCCCCCAAAGCGGCGATACGTACTATCGTCGGCCTGAGCAAACGCTTCAAAAATGGAGCCTAGCTTTTCGGGAGGGATGCCAATACCGGTATCCACAACCGCGAGGCGAATGTGCCAACGCCCTGGCTCCGGCTCTACGGCGTCCACTCGGACTTCCACCCTTCCCCGACTGGTGAACTTCAAGGCGTTGCCCACAAGGTTGCCAAGGACCTGACGAAGGCGAAGGCCATCCACGACGACACTCGGCGGCACTGGTTCGCCGTATATCGCCGTAAGCGTTAAGCCAAGAGACGCGGCTTGTTGGTGGTGCAAAGCGATCACGTCATTGACAATCCGTGGCAATGGCTCAGGCACCAAATCGAGCGCCATTCGACCGGCTTCGATCTTTGCCATGTCGAGCACGTCGTCGATCACGCGCATGAGCGTTTGTCCGCTGCGGGCGATGAGTTCGATGTATTCCCGGTGCATCGCCTCCAACTCCAGTTGGAGCAACAGTGAGGCCGTCGCGAGCACGCCATTTAGGGGCGTTCGGATTTCGTGACTCATGTTCGCCAGGAAATCTGACTTTGCTTTCGATGCTGCCAACGCTTCTTCGCTCACTTTGCGAAGCGCGCTCTCGACATTCTTCTGCTTGGTGATGTCACTCCAAATCACGCCGATATGTCCGGATTCGTACCGAAAGGCGCGGAGATTCAGCCACTGTCCCGTCGCGGGATTGTAGTCTTCGAATTCGGACGCCTCACCGGTGGCGGCGACGCGCAGAAAGTGTTCCTCGAAAGAGGAGCCGATCACTTCCGGAAAATACTCCCAGAGAACAGCCCCTATCAGGTCTTCACGTCCGTGACCAAGGAGGATTTCGGCTTGTTTGTTAATGTATGAAAAGCGCCAGTTGGGGTCGTATCCGATGAAAGCATCCGTCATGCTTTCCAGGACAAGCCGCACCGCTGGGTCGCTGAAGATCATAGGGCATTATCCGCAGGTCTGAGGCGGGAATACAGCCATCGACTTGAGAGGTCGTGAAGATTCGCAAAAATCCTCGGTCATCTCTTCGTTCCAATCGCGAACCCCTTTCTCATGGGTGGCAGCCGAAGGCCGATTACTTTGGAAACTGTCGCCCTGGCCAGCGTCAAGGGTAATTCACGAATCGACTCATCCTTGCGGGCGTGTGGCACGTGCCAACGGCCTTCGTGTTTGCCGTGCTTGATTTGCTTGCACGAGCCCTCGCTGCAATTCATGTAGCTTCCTCCGTTTCCCGCATCGCTTCGAGGAAAAGGTCTTTCAAACCGAAATGGTCGGACCACTTAAGCAAGTAGTCGATCTTTAGCTGTTCGCGTTGTATATCCAACACCTGCACGATGTCGTTCCACTGGCGGTCGCTCACTCGGTTGCCAAGTTCGAACCATCGAAGTTTGTGGATGATAACGTCTTCCGGCGACATACAATTCGCCTCAAGGCCGGGAACGATCTGGACTCTTCGCGCGCCAGCGAGAACGGATTCTGCAAACCGGGAATGGTGGGGAACAAAGGCGTCCACTTTGAAGAGCGTTTCGATGTGCAAAATCTGGAACGACCGATATTCTTCTGATTCGTGGAGGGTTCTTTCGATCTCTGCATCGCTGATCAAGTAGTCGGCTTGGAAGGAAGTAACGAGCCGTTCTACGTGGCCATGTTCCAGCCATAGATTGACGTCAATGTCTCGCGTTTGGCGAGGGTGGCCCCAGACGCTGCTGGCAAAGGAACCGCCGACAACATAGGGGATATCAAGCCGCTCGAAAGTCCCGATGATTTCAGCGAGTATCTCGGGTAGAGCCTTCATCGTTCGCCTGGTTGCGCAGCCGCTCCCGAGCTAGGCGGTCGATCTGGAGGCCAAGCTCAATCGCCTCAACGGTCAGCCAAGCACGCTGCTCTGGAGTCATCTCCCGCAAACGCCGCACCATCTCCCGGTGAGCCCAAGGGGACGTGTCCATCAGGTCCGTGCGCTTCATGGACTGGAGAAATCCTATGAAAGCCGGGGACTAGCTTTCCAGTCGTTAAGAGTGAACGCACTTTAGAGACGAAATCTTTGGTCGGGGCGACACGATTCGAACGTGCGACCTCTTCCACCCCATGGAAGCGCGCTACCAAACTGCGCCACGCCCCGACGGCGTGAAGGGAAATAATACCTCGGCTTCCCGTCGGAGTTCTCGGGAAGCCGCGAAATTATGGTCGACCACCTCACCAGGCGAGGGGGCCAGCCTCTTCGGAGTATGAACCCGTCGGCCCGTCCGCACCGAGAAGCGCCAGCCGTACCGGCTCCCGGGCGCCCTCTTCGACCGTCCGCGTTCCCTGAAAGTTGTTCAGGTCCGTGGACGTATAGCCCGGGCAGGCCGCGTTGACTTTGATGGGCGTCGATGAAAGCTCGATCGCGAACTTGAGAGTGACCGCGTTCAGAGCGGTTTTTGAAATCGCGTAGGCTCCGAAGAGCGACCGGACAGGATTGGCGGGGTCGGATGTTTTCGAGAGAGATCCAAGAGAACTGGAAACGTTGACGATCCGTCCGGCCGGCGCTTCGCGAAGGAGAGGGAGCATCGCCTGGGTGACCGCGATGACGCCGAACACGTTCGTCTCGAAGATGGCGCGAACCTCATCCAAGGAAGCCACGGCCAGGAATCCCGATTGAACGATCTCCTCGAATGGGGTCCCCGGCTTTCCGATGTGCGAAATGCCCGCGTTGTTGACTAGCACATCAAGGCGGCCGAACTCACTCCGAATCCGTTCCGCGGCCAAGGAAATGGACTCCTGGTTCGTTACGTCAAGTTGGATGGCAACCGCGTCCGAACCGATACTCTTTGCCGCCACCTCCCCGTTCCCGAGGTCGCGCGACCCGACGAGCACGGTGAATCCGTGGCCTACGAGGTCCTTAGCGATCTGAAGTCCGATTCCTTTGTTGGCCCCGCTTACGAGGGCGACTGGTTTACTCACACTTGTGTTCTACGTTGTGTCGACGGGGAGGACTGCCCACTAGAGACCAGTCGCGAAACGCCGTCCCAGCGATTCACGAACGACACGATCGCATTCGCTCCAGACGCCCATTCGGGCGGCCCATCTCCGAAACGTGGCGGCCCGGTATGATGGCAATGATTCCCAAGAGTTGCCGGATAGGCAACCACCAAGCGGGTTACAGGATGAATATGAATGCATTCCTCAACCGCCCCGCTCGCTGACTTTCAGATCAGCGACACCCGGGGCTTCTTGCCCAACACCGATCCCCTGGATCGCCTCCCCTCCGACTTCGAACCCTGGGAAACGGCCGCGCATGGCCTTCCCAAGCTTTTGATGTCTGACGACGTCCGCCAGCACCTCGCGGCGCTGCCACCGTTCCCACTTCAGAAACTCGCGAACGAACGCGAACTCCGAAGAGCGATGGTGGTTCTCTCGTACCTCGGCCACGCCTACGTTTGGGGTGGCGAGCGGCCGGCGACGGTCTTGCCGGAGCGAATCGCCGTGCCCTGGCACGCGGTCGCGACAAAGCTCGGACGTCCGCCCGTGCTGTCCTACGCTTCGTACTGCCTCGACAACTGGTATCGCTTCGACGGTAACCGTGAACCCGAACTCGGAAACATCGGCTTGATCCAAAACTTTCTCGCCGGCGAAGACGAGGAGTGGTTCATCCTGATCCATGTCGATATCGAACTGGCGGCCGCGCAAGCGGTAACCACGCTCACCGACGCCCAACAAGCGGCGCAGCAAAACGACGTCGAAGGCGCCACCCGGGGCCTTCAACGAATCGGACAGTCGATGCAAAGCATGCTCGAGACGATGCGGCGGATGCCGGAGCGATGCGATCCGTACATCTACTACCACCGCGTGCGGCCCTATATCCATGGCTGGAAGAACCACCCGGATCTGCCAGACGGACTCATCTACGAAGGCGTCAAAGAATACGAAGGAAAACCCCAAACCTTCCGCGGGGAGACCGGCGCCCAAAGCGCCATCGTCCCATCCCTGGATGCCGTCCTTGGTGTCTACCACGAAGCGGACGACCTCAAGGCCTATCTCATCGAGATGCGAGACTACATGCCGCCGGCCCACCGCGCGTTCATCGACCATCTGGAAAGCAAGCCCTCGGTTCGAGACTTCGTTCTCAAGTCAGGCAGTCAGGAACTGCAAGGGGCCTACGACCTATGCGTCCACGGACTCGAGCAATTCCGTTCGATCCACCTTGAGTTTGCGGCGAAGTACATCTTCCAGCAAGCCCAAACGGACGCTAAGAATCCCCACGCCGTCGGCACCGGCGGCACGCCTTTCATGCGATATTTGAAAAAGCATCGCGATGAGACTGCATCTCACCGGTTGAGCTGACGGCCAGCCTCACCTACCCTGTCTTCTCTGGCAATGCGAACCGGGGGAGGCAGGGTTTTTTGATTGAGATCATTGCCTTTACCGCCAGCGCGAAGGCTCCGGAAAACGTTACTTCAGGACATCCACGCATCAGCCGATGATTGTTTAAAAGCCTCCCAATGAAGGTGACGCTAAGAATGATCGCTGATCCGATGACCCGTGCCATGACTATCTTTCCGCCGTCGCCAGATATCGGATTGCTTCGGGTTGCCATTCCTGACCTTCAACATGCGAACCTGCCAGAGAATGTCCTCCAACACGAGCGGTCTCGGCGCAAAAGGGAAGTCGAGCAAAAGACCGACGAGACATCGGTCATGTGGTTTGCGGAAGCCGCGCTCATCGCCCGCGACTTTGGGAACTTCGCTCAAGCCGTCGAATATTGCGAGCGAGCCTTCCTTGCCGCCTTTTCACAGCGATCCCTCGTGAAAGCGGGCGCGGTGATGGCCGTCCACGTCACCGTGCTCGTCCGGCAAGGCAACTTCAGCGCGGCCGGCCAACTCATCAACCAGATGAAGCTGTTCATCTCAAGCCCGGATCTCACGGACAGGGAGCGTAAGCTGCTCACCGCCTACCACCGGGAGTCCCGCGCTACGTTCATGCTGGGAATGATCGGGGGCGAGAATTTCCGGGAGTCGATCGCCGGCCTCTTGGAGGCCCTCGAACTCTACAATGAAGTGGGCGACTTCCGAAGCGCCATTCGCACCCATATCGGCCTCGCCTCGGGCCACTCCGGAATCGCGGATTATGTCCAGGCCGTAGAGTGGATAGACCGCGGACTCAAACTCTCCGCCGAACTTGAAGATTGGCGCTACGTCGGCCGGCTTCTTATGGAGGGCGCATTTGCCCTGCGCGACCAGGGCTACCGGGAGAACGTCGAGGCACTGTTCCACCTTTCCTCCGAATGGTCCTCCTACATTGGGGACGAGCCCAGCCGGATTCGAAGCATTTTGGGCGTGGCCGACCTATTCTCGTACGAGGCCCGAAGCGGCTTCCCAGAGGATCGCGAAAAATCGGAACGGGAGTTCTTTCGTGGAATCGCCGAGGCGGAGGCGATCGAGGCGTGGCCGATGGTCACAACCATGCGGCTGAACCTCGCCCGCCTCTACGAGAAATATCACGACGAGGCCGCGATCAACGAACAACGAGTCCTTGCTGCCCAGACCGCCACCAAGATTTCCTTTGCGGGTCCGCCACGTTGGCTACGTCTGCAAGACGAGCACATGGCGGGAATCGAGAAGAGCCGGCAGGATCGTTACATTGGCCGCCTTCGCGCCGCGATCGAAGGCATCGTCGATCCGCTTCTGATGTTCGACCCGGTCCTCCGGCCGGACGGCACATGCAGCGACCTACTGAACGAGTTTCGGAACCACGCGGCCGACGATTTACTCGGTTGCGCTTCGGACAGCGTCCGGATGCTCAGCGACCTGTCGACCGTGCCCATCCTGGCGGGACTTGCGGACAGGCTTGTGAAAGCCGTGACCGAAAAGGAATTGTACGAAGACGAGATCCGCCTCGATAGCCCGGGGGAAGCACCCGCTTGGTACGTTCGTCGCGTTGTCCCCACCAGCATCGGAGCCGCGCTCACCCTTCGCAATTCCACCGACAGCCGCAACGTTCAGGAAGCCCTGCGAAGGGCGGATCGCGCCAAGTCCGAATTCCTTGCGAACATGAGCCACGAGGTGCGGACACCCATAAACGGCGTCCTCGGTCTCGCCCGGCTGCTCTCGGATACCCGCCTGGACGACCATCAGCGAACCTATGTCGAGGGCATTATCTCAAGCGGAGACGTGCTTCTCAACGTGATCGGCGACCTGCTCGATATCTCCAAAATCGAGGCGGGCGGCATGCACGTGGACCTCGCTCCGACGAGCCCCCAAGCCATCGTTTCCGATGTGGCGCAACTCTTCAGCGGCCAGGCCGCCGCTCGGGGCATCGATCTCCGAAAAAAGGTCGACGTCACCGTTCCGCCGGCGGTTTTGTTGGATGGTCCCCGGGTGCGCCAGATCTTGGGCAACCTCGTGGGCAACGCGCTGAAATTCACGGAAAGCGGCTCGGTGGAAATCTCCCTTGCCACGAATGGCGACTTTCTGGAACTCGGTGTGACCGATACCGGCGTCGGCATTCCGTCCGACCGGCTAGAAGTGGTGTTCGAGGCGTTCCAGCAGACGAACCGCGGGCGAGAGGATACGGGGACGGGGCTTGGTCTCACGATTTCGCGCAGACTGACCGAACTGATGGGCGGCGAGATCAAAGTCGCCAGCAAGCTTGGCGCCGGATCGACTTTTCTTGTCCGGCTCCCTTTACGTATCGTCGAAGGCCACGAGGGCGCCTTGGTCGCGGCCGAAGACCCGGAAGTCACCTTCGAGGGCGCGCACATTCTCGTAGTTGAGGACAATGCGGTCAACGTCTTGGTCGCCCGGGGCCTCCTCAAGAAGCTCGGCTGTCGCATCTCGGTCGCCGTCAATGGAAAGGAAGCGCTCGACCTGCTCGAAACCGAGACCTATGACGGCGTCCTAATGGATGTCCGAATGCCCGTTATGAACGGCCTGGAAGCCGTAAGGAAGATCCGCGAAAGGGAGGTCGGAACGGAAGAGCACCTCCCCGTCGTTGCCCTCACCGCCGGCGCGTTGATTGAGGAGCGCGAGGAGTGCTTCGTCGCCGGCATGGACGAGTACCTCGGCAAACCGTTTACGCTGGACCAACTTCGATCCACGTTGAGCCGCTGGATTCGGGTCATTTAAAACGATAAAGGCCCCGGACTCCGACGGGAGTCCGGGGCCTTTATCCTTCCGACCTTAGTGAGGCAGCGGAAGCAGCGGGATGCGGCCGCCGGTATAGAAGTATCGAAACGCCTGTTGAGCCTTCGTTAGGTCCATCCCTTCGAGACGCTTATCCAACTTGGACGCGGCGATGACCTCGTCGCGAGAGAGACGAGCGTAGTTGCTGGCTTCGCCTTCAAGCGCACGGGCCTTGACCTCGTTTGCCTGTCGCGTCTCGGCAGTGGTACCCGGCGCGTCGTTCTGTTTGCGGATCGCGTCCGCTTGGGCTCGCTTCGCGGTCGAAGCACTGTTGTACGCCGTGCCGAGGATAACGGCGGCAGCCGTGTAGCTTGGGTCGGCTTTCGCGCCTGCCTCGCCCCATCGGACGGCCTCGTCGTACTTCTTCTCCAGGGTGGAGACGAGCGACAGACCCGCGAGCGCCTGCGACGAGTCGGGTCGAGCCGCGAGGGCCGCATCGAAGTAAGCGCGGGCGGTACCGAGCCGCTGCTCGTTCTCGTCCGGCGTCGGCGTACCGTTATAAGTTTCGCCGATAGACCGGTTGCCCTGTTCGACGTAGGCATCCACGTTCAGCGGATCGGCGAGAACGGCTTGCTCGAAGAAGTTCTCCGCGCGACCGAACTCTTCGATCTTATTGTTCAACGCGCTAGCGAAGAACAGCACTTCCGAGTGACCGCCCGGGCCCTTCATCAGTTGATCGAGCGCGTTCTTCATCACGCGGTTGGACTCTTGGCGCATCGTTCGGTCCTTACCGCCCGCGTCGTCGTAGTTCAACTGCATGTACGTCTTGTCGATCACCTTGTGGCGGACGAACTTGAGCGCCACGTAGGCCTGTGCAGCAAGCACGGCAGGATCGTCCGGGTTCGCCAGGTTTGCGTCCTTCAGCGCGGCATCGGAGAGATCGGGGTTGCCAAGCTCGGCGGCGATGACGGTGAGGAGCGCATTGGTGTAGGCATCGGGCACGCCTTCCTTCTTGATGACTGCGATGGTCTGAGACGCATCCATGTACCTGGCTAGCCGCATCTGGGCGAAAGCCAGGCGGTTCCCTACATCCGTGCGGCGGTGATCGTGCTGAAAGGCGGCGTCGAGCACCTTAATCGCCAACGTGTATCGCTCGGCGGCCAGTGCGGCATCCGCATAGGCGATCAAGTTCGCGTCGGTTGGCGCTCCGATCTTGTCCATCGCGGTGTCGACCGTTTTGCGGCGAGTCTCGACCGCGCTCTTCAGCGCGTCTCGAATGGTTCCGAGCGTTTCCTTTCGGTCCTCGCCGTGGCTGAAGGTCGTAAACGCTTGCTTGAGCTTGATGCCGGAAAAGACGTTTGCGGCGGTGGCGTTGTTGGGATCGTCCGCGACCGCGTCGCCGGCGAATTTCTCCGCCTTGGCCAGCATTCCTTTGGCCAAATATCCACGGGCCACGATGATGCGCGCCGTGTTCGACTTGTTATCGATCTTAAGGGCGATACGGCCCGCGGTAATTGCGGCATCGTATTTCCCGTCTTGCAGAGCGGTCGTTCCCGCCTGAATGTGGTAGTCCAGACCCTTGTCGATCTGGTTGTCCACGTTCAAACTGAGCGTCGTTTCGCCGGATTCACCCTCGGTGGTGTAAGCCTTAAAGCGGACCTTGAGTGCGCCCTGAGCCTCTTCGAGGCTATCGAGCGTGAACTCATAAGGAGTGTGGGTCGCCTTGTCCCGGAGGTCCGAGCCTACGTAGAACTCGACTCCCGTTACGGCGTTGTTTGAGTTGACCGTCACCCGAAAAGTGCGTTCACCGGTAATGGTGTCGCCGGATTTAGCGTTGACGTTAACGGTCACTGGCCCTTTAGCGGGCGAAATGAGCGCGAGGATGGCAGTAGCGAAAAGAGCGTTCATTGATCGTGAATCCCTGTAACAAGGAAGTATGACGGAATTGGACGCCCCATCCATTCGATAGGAAACCGATGCGAGCTTAAACCGTTTCCGTATACGGCTACTTAGGGGACACTTGAGGGGTGAAAGTTCTCGTCTTCGAGGAAAACCTCATGTGGAGCTCGCGTCTGATGCAAACCCTGCGTGGTACGGGCCACGAACCCTTGCTTCGCCGGGGTCTGCCGGAAACGTCGGAGGGAGCCGAGGCCGCGATCATCAACCTCGGTTCTTCCTCGCCCGGGCCCGCCGCGCTGGTTTCGCGTCTGCATGAGCTCGGCATCAAGGTGCTTGCCCACGCCGGGCATCGCGAGAAGGAGCTGTTGCAACTCGGCAAAGAGGCCGGTGCGGACCGGCTCGCGACCAATCGCGAAATTACCTTTAAGTTGCCGCAATTGCTACAAGAGTTGGGCGGTGGGCCGAAAGTCCCAGAGGAGCCGGAAGACTGAACGTGCCGACCCGGGAACGGGGTCCTCAGCATGATCTCTGGCGATGTACTGACGGAGGATCAGAAGCTCAATAACTAGATTTGGACCCTTGTCATCAAGACGGGGTCCTTTTTTTGTCTCAGGGCGGCTATCCTTGCCGCGAAAGTAGAATGACGGAGTGGGACAACGGAGTTCGCTCATTGGCGGGGCAAGTTGAATAAGGTCTTTGCGGACGCGCGCTCTGCGCTTGAAGGCGTGGTGTTCGACGGCATGGTGGTCATGTCCGGCGGCTTTGGTCTATGCGGAATCGCTGAGAACCTGATCGTCGCGATGCGTGATTCCGGGGTTAAAGGAATCACCGTCATCAGCAACAACTGCGGGGTGGACGACTTCGGCATGGGCCTGCTCTTGCAGACCCGCCAGATCCGCAAGATGGTCTCGTCTTATGTCGGCGAGAACGCCGAGTTCGAGCGGCAATTCCTATCCGGTGAGCTCGAACTGGAATTCAATCCGCAGGGCACCTTGGCGGAGCGAATCCGCGCCGGTGGGGCAGGTATTCCCGCGTTCTTTACGAAAACCGGATACGGAACGCTGGTTGCGGAAGGGAAGGAAACCCGCGAGTTCGACGGCGAAATGTACGTCATGGAATCCGGCCTTAAAGCCGACTTGTCGATCGTGAAAGCATGGAAAGGGGACCGGTCCGGCAACCTGATCTATCGCCGAACCGCACGTAACTTCAACCCCATGATGGCGACGGCAGGCAAGGTTTGCATTGCCGAGGTAGAGGAGCTTGTCGAGACCGGCGATCTTGACCCAGACCAAATCCACACGCCGAGCATCTACGTCGATCGGATCATCCAGGGCACGAACTACGAGAAGCGCATCGAGCGCCGCACCACGAGGTCCAAATAACATGGCGATGACGCGAGAGCAGCTTGCCCAACGCGCGGCGAAGGAGCTGCGCGACGGCTTCTATGTGAACCTTGGAATCGGTATCCCGACCCTGGTCGCGAACTACATTCCCGACGCCATGGACGTGGTCTTGCAGAGCGAGAACGGCATGCTCGGCCTCGGCCCATTCCCCTTCGAGGGGGAGGAAGACCCCGACTTGATTAACGCGGGCAAGCAAACCGTGACGGCGATCCCGGGCACCTCTTTCTTTTCCAGCGCGGATTCCTTCGCGATGATTCGGGGGGGGCACATCGATCTCTCGATCCTCGGAGCGATGGAAGTGAGCGAAAACGGCGACCTCGCGAACTGGATGATCCCCGGGAAGATGGTCAAGGGTATGGGCGGCGCCATGGACCTGGTCGCCGGTGTCAAGCGTGTCGTTGTCGTGATGGAGCACACGAACAAGGCGGGCGTCACCAAGGTTCTCCACGAGTGCAGCCTGCCCTTGACCGGCAAAGCTTGTGTCGACCTGATCATCACCGATCTCTGTGTGTTCTCGGTGGATGACTCCGGCCTAACCCTAATCGAACTCGCCCCCGACGTCACGGAAGAGGAAATCCGAGCCAAAACAGAAGCCGACTACAAAGTCTCCCCGAACCTAAAGATGGTCGAATTGCATGGCCACCGGCAGATGGTATGAGAGCATGTCAAGCCTTTAGTGGCTCTTCCTGCCAAGAAGAGCCTCTTTTGAGGACGGCATGTGCTCTTACGAGCAACCTTCTCATGACGGCGACGATTGCGGTTTGGTGTG